>OIWU01000411.1_pt1 | contig 54506 bp, 80 predicted proteins | sample 1587711 | NCBI WGS metagenome assembly OIWU01 (sample SAMEA3888909, study PRJEB22519) | human gut metagenome | biome: human gut; feature: human-associated habitat; material: faeces | place: Denmark | collected 2010 | reverse complement strand
CCAAAGTCGATTTACAAATTCTCGTGGCTGATGGACTTGTTGCTGGAGTAAAAGGAGAAGTTGGTGCTACTGGCCCGCAAGGACTTGTTGGACCTACTGGAGCAACCGGGGCTCTTGGACCTACTGGTTCTGTCGGTCCCACGGGTGCAACAGGCGCAACTGGCGATACTGGTCCTGTCGGTCCTGCTGGTGAAAAGGGAGTTAAAGGTGATACTGGTTCTGTCGGTCCTACCGGACAAACGGGAGCAGTTGGTCCCACTGGCGAGAAGGGACAAACTGGAGCAACCGGACCAACTGGTAAAGAAGGTGCTCTTGGTCCTACTGGACCGACTGGTGCTCTTGGACCCACTGGCCCGTTAAATAAAGATGCCTTCGTGGATGCGGTCGTAAATCCAACTGGAACTGTCGTATTTACTAAAGATAACGGGCAGACAGTAGTTTTGCAGTTTGCACAAATTGAAGGAAGTTCAATTGCGGGATATAATATCCATTCATATAAAATCGCAAAAACAGATTGGAACGGAACACAGGCTCCTTACACACACACAAAATCTGCGACTGCTGGCGGATGGGTTTCCACACAGGATTTGTTGGTGCAAATTCGTCTCGACGATAATTCACCTTACGAAGGGATTCATACGCAGTATAAAGTCGCAAACAACGGCGATGTTACAATTATTTCCGATACCAAAGTCGATTTACAAATTCTCGTGGCTGATGGACTTGTTGCTGGAGTAAAAGGTGATACCGGTGCTATTGGTCCTACAGGAGAAAAAGGTGAGAAGGGCGATAAAGGCGATACAGGACTTGTCGGGCCTACTGGTCAAACAGGAGCTGTTGGCCCTACGGGCGCTACTGGTCCTACTGGTGAAAGAGGTCCGCAGGGCGAGCAGGGTATTCAGGGTCCGCAAGGCGACACAGGGCCGGTCGGTCCGACTGGGCAAACTGGGGCGACGGGTGATACTGGAGCAGTTGGACCTACTGGTTTAACCGGACCTACCGGTCCAACAGGTCCTACGGGAGCAAATGGACCAACCGGTCCTCTAAACGAAAATGCATTCGTTGATGCTTCTACCGGTCCTACTGGAACGGTTGTGTTTACGAAGCAAAATGGACAGACGGTCGCGCTACAGTTTGGTCAAATCGCTGGAACAGATTATGCTGGTTATAATATTCATTCTTATGATATTACTACAACGAGTTGGACGGGAACTGGTCCATACACGCATACCAAGACCGCAGCTGACGGAGGCTGGACTCCTACAAAGGACGTTCTTGTTCAGATGAGATTATCTGATGGAATGCCTTACGAAGGAGTACACGCCAAATATACAGTTTCGAACAACGGAACGGTTGTTGTTACGAGCGACGCAAAACTTGCTCTTCAAATTTTAGTTGCAGATGGTTTAATTGTTGGGCAGAAAGGTCCAACAGGACCCGCTGGAGCAAATGGAGCAGATGGATCTGTTGGTCCAACAGGTCCAAGAGGTGCTGTTGGTCCCACTGGAGAAAGAGGAGAAATGGGACCAACCGGAGAAAGAGGTCCTGCTGGCGCTAGTGGAAGTAGTAGTGGCGGTGGAATATCGGATGTCTTAAATCCGGTCGGATGTATCTCTTTTTATTCTTATGATGGCGCATTTTCGGTTACTCCAAATTATAATGGAAACGTTAGCAGTCTTTCTTATTCTATTGATTTGGGAAAAACGTGGACCGATATTGAGGCTTCTGGAACGTCTATAGCTTCTTCTACGGTGTTGCCAGAATCTGAAACAAATAACATTATTAATTATATTTTGTTCCGAGGGCTTGGAAATTCCGTTATTACAGGAGACAATTCAACACCGTGGACGATTACTGATGATACAGCTGTATTTTGTGCTGGTGATATAACCACATTATTGGATTATCAATATCCTCCAGACACTATAACCGAGCCATATTGTTTTGCGAATATGTTTTCAAACCAAACAAGTCTTGTTTCAGCTCCAAGACTTCCATCGATAGAAATAAGTGACTATTGTTATTATAACATGTTCCAAGGATGTACGTCATTAATATCTTCTCCAGATCTTCCTGCAAGAAAAGTACCAGATTCGGCCTATGAGCAAATGTTTATGGGCTGTGAGCAATTAACAACACCTCCGCAAATTAATGGGAGGTCTTTTAACCACAGGTCTTGTTGTGAAATGTTTAATGGAGACGCCAATTTGAATAGAGTCCCGGAGATGTTGATTATTGAATCTTCCGCCAACTCTTTTGAAAATATGTTTATGGGAGCCTCCGGACTCGAAGTATATGAATTATCTTCGTTTACAACAAACCAAACAGACAGTGTGCTGATATGTGATACGAAAGACAGCGGAAACTTTACATATGCTTCTCTTGCGGGATATAGTTCTAGTATTTATCGATATTACGTCGAAAAACAACCTACTTCTACACAGTTTAACGGGGCAGATTCTGCTATTTTGACGGAATATATTATTACTCATTCTATTTTGGATTCTCAAAACAATTAAAAAATAAAAAGATAAAAAGAAATAAGGAGGACTTTAAGATGCATAAGAAAGCAAGTCAGAACGAAACACCGCAGGATTTGCTGAAAAATTACAAATCCCGTCTTGCAAAAGAAGGATGGCTGAAAGCTGCTCTTTGCGGTATGTCAGTGGGGTTCAGCGCCGATATTCTCTGCGCTACTGCTTTCTGGGTTTTCGGCATCAAGCTGTTCTGGATCTGCATTCTTGTCTTTGCGGCGGTAACCGCAATCGCAACGCCGTTGTTCTATTTCTGCAGATTCAAAAACTCCCGCCGTCAGGTCGCTTCCCGCGTCGATATGCTCGGGTTGGAGGAGAGAATCCTGACCATGACGCAGTTTGAAAATGACGATTCCTATATCGCGCGCCGCCAGAGAGAAGACGCGATAAACGCGCTCAAGAGCGTCAATTCGTCCTTCATTAAGATCACTGTTTCCGCTTCGATGGTGGTGGCTTGCTGTGTGACGCTGGTGCTCGGTGTTGGTGCAATCACGGCGTCCGCCTTGTCGAGCAAGTCTCTGGTTGCAATGATTCAAGAAAATAAAACAGAACCAAATTCTGGCATTTTCTATCTAACTTATGGCGTTAAGGGCAACATTGGCGGCAGGGTAGATGGCGAGTTAGAGCAAACCGTTGGCGAAGGAGAATCTGGAAAGATTGTTCAAGCGGTTGCTGATGATGGATATGTTTTCATTGGATGGACAGATGGTTATGTAGATGCTACTCGTGTTGATTCGGCGACAAATGGAGATGTAGACGTAAGTGCTATATTTGTTGAAATTGAGTCTGACGAAGAAGAAGATATTGCAGAAGAAGAAAAGCGTGAAGGAAATCCTGGTGGTAAGGGAAATGGCGGTGCTCCGCAGATTCCAGAAAATCAAAACGGAAACTCCGGCGGTGATGATGATGCTGGAGATGGTGCTGGCGCAGGCTCCGATGTGGCTTCTAATCAAGTGATTGATGGATCAACCTATTACGGGGACGAATATGGCGGAAGCCTTTCTGATGCGCAGGATTCAATGAATTCTAACAGCAAATTATCTGGAAATGAAAAAGGCTTTATTGGAGATTATTTCCACAACATTCAAAAGTGATTTTATTCTAAAATTTTGTAAAAGCTCTTGACAAAAGAGCGAACTTGTGATATAATATAATTGCCGGGGAAGTGAAAATTTTTCCCGGCAGAAAGTAGAGGAAAATATGAGAAGATTTGAAGAAGTAAGTAAGGAATTTAGAAAGTTTCCTGATGTGGAAACAAAACTCCCGGAGAGGAGCACGTCTCGAAGTGCGGGATATGACTTTTATTCAAAAGAAGACTATACTCTTCAGCCGGGAGAATCACACACGTTTTGGACAGACGTAAAGGTTGCAATGTTTTTTGACAATGTGCTGGCAATCTGCGCAAGATCCGGTCTTGGATGTAAGGCTGGCGTGGTTCCCAGAAACTGCGTCGGAATTATTGACGCAGACTATTTCGGGAATCCGGAAAATGATGGCGCGGTCGGCATATGTCTGGTTAACAGTGGCGAAATTCCCGTTCAAATAACAGTTGGCGCAAAAATTGCGCAGGGAATTTTTTTAAGGTACATGATTGTGGACGATGATCGTTTCCTCTCGCAGAAGACCGATAGGATTGAGCGTATCGGTGGATTCGGAAGCACGGGGAGGTAATCGGAGATGAAAGTCGTATTTTATACAATTGATTGTCCAAAATGCCGCGTGCTTGAAAGCAAGCTGAAGGCAAAGAAGGTCGTTTTTGAGGAGTGCCGCGACATTGAAATTATGCAGAAGAAGGGGTTTGAGAACGCCCCAATGCTTGAAGTAGACGGAACTGTGATGAGTTTCGGAGAAGCAGTAAAATGGATTAATAATTTGGAGGCGTAATATATATGGATGTAACACTGAAGCTGAATAAAGATTTTGAGAGATTTCTTGAAGAATTAAAGAAAAAGTATGGCGAAGATTTTGAATATATTAATGGGTTACATTCTAGCCAGCTCGATTTTTCAGATTTCTTGGACAAATTTGTAGAAAAAGACACTATGGCAGATGCCACAATCGATCCAAACGCAAACGCAAGACATAAAGACATTAGAAGTTTTATGACAGAAAAAGGGAAAAGCGAAGATAAACTTTTTGGTTTGAGTAAAATTTTTTATGAAATCAAAAAAATGTGGGGTTTGCGTACTGCAAAACAGTGGTTTGAGCAAGAGTTCAGCAAGGGTTTTTATCTGAACGATTCCGCGACGGCAAGTTATTATCCATATTGTTGGGCAAACGATCTTACGAAACTCGCAACAGAAGGCCTGTTTTTCTTAAAAGACTATAACAACAAACCTCCGAAGCATCTGACGACATACTTTGATGATGTTATTGAGTTGACCTCGTATCTTAGCAATAGACAGAGTGGCGCGGTCGGTCTTCCGAATGTTCTTATTTGGGCTTATTATTTTTGGAAGAAGGATGTTGAAGATGGATATTATCTGAAATCTCCAGATGTTTATTTGAGACAGAATTTCCAAAAATTTATTTATAGATTGAACCAACCTTTTCTTCGAATAGATCAAACTTCATTCAGCAATGTTTCAATATTTGACCGCCCGTATCTTGAATCGTTGTTTGGCGGAGTTGAGTTCCCTGACGGAAGTTTTGTGATTGATCAAATTGAGGATATTATAGAGTGTCAAAAGGTATTTATGGAAGTTGTGAGCGAAATTCGAGAAGAAAATATGTTCACATATCCGGTTTTGACATATTCTCTTTTGAAGAGAAGTAATATTACAAAAGAAGAAGCGGACGAAATGATTAGAACAAAAAAGTGGGATGTCTTTGTTGACAAGGATTTCGCATATTGGTGTTCTTGTCACAATATCAAATGGTCCGATTCGAACTTCTTTGTTAGTGACAATGTGGGAGTCTTGAGTAACTGTTGTAGGCTCTTGAGCAATGTTAAAAAATTAAATGCATTCATCAACTCTATTGGTGGCACAGCTCTTTCTGTTGGTTCTTGTCGAGTAAGCACAATCAACCTTGTTAGAATTGCATATGAATCTAAATTAAATAAAAAGAAATATATCGAAATTCTGAAAGACAAGGTTCTTCTCGATTGTAAGGCACTTGCGTCCATGAGACATATTATTAAAAGAAACATCGAGAAAGGACTTCTTCCCAATTATCAGGATGGAGCGCTCGAGTTGGATAAACAGTTCTGTACAATCGGCGGAATCGGAATGTTTGAAGTGATGGATCTGTTCGGATTTATAGAGACGGATGAGTTTGGAAACAGAAGTTATTCAGAAGATGGAATCAAGTTTGCGACAGAAATTCTCGATACGATTAACGAAGTAAAAGATAATTTTGAGTGCGATTTTTCTCTGAATGTAGAAATGATCCCCGCAGAAAATTGCGCCGGAGTTATGTGTCAGGCCGACAATCTTCTCTATGAACAAGACAAATATTATATTTATTCCAACCAGTGGATCCCGTTAACAGAAAAGTGTACGATTAAAGAAAAGTGCAGACTTGGAAGTATTTTTGATGAAAAATGTGGTGGTGGCTGTATTGCTCACATTGATGTCGAAAATAGATTTCCAAACGAAGAAACTGCGTGGGACGCTTTGAACTATGTTGCTGTTTCTGGAGTAATTTATTTTGCGTTTACAACAAAAATCAATGTGTGTAAGAGTAAGCACGCATTTATTGGAACAAAAATTTGTCCGAAGTGCGGAGAGCCAGTGGTAGATCAATATGCTCGCGTGGTCGGATTCTATGTTCCGGTCAGTGGATATCAGAAAATCAGAAAAAGAGAGTTTAATAATCGAAAATGGTATGATATTGCAAGCAAGGATGGTATTTTGATTTGAAATTAAAAGGGCTAGTAGATAATGATTGGGCGAATTATAAAAAATGTAGCACTTTTCTAATTTTCCCTTTTTGCACATTTAAATGTGAAAAAGAGTGTGGAATCCAGTGTTGTCAAAATAGCTCTCTTGCGAAACAGCCGATTATTGAAATTTCAACAGAAAAGCTAGTTCAACGGTATTTGGAAAACCCAATCTCCGAATCTATTGTTATGGGCGGAATGGAGCCTCTGGATTCTTTTGAAGATGTTATCGAATTTGTCTCCATTTTGAGAAAATGTTCCGACGATCCAGTCATCATATACACTGGCTATTACAAATCGGAAATTGAAGACAAAATCGAACAACTCCAAAAATTTCCAAACATTATTGTTAAATTTGGACGGTTTAAACCAAATGAACCGCATCATATAGATCCAATTCTCGGCGTGGAATTGGCGTCAACAAATCAATACGCCGAAAAAATTTCATAGTCGAGGAGAGCAAATTATGGTAACAGCGAAAGTTAATGATGATGAGGAACTCGTAACGGAAATTAGAACAGCAATCAAGGAGAACGATGGATATTGTTGTTGTGCTATCGAGAGGTGCCCAGAAGTAAAATGTCCATGCGCCAATTTCCGTCAGATGCTAAAAGAAGGGCGGGTCGGAGAGACCTGCCACTGCGGACTCTACCAAATAGTGGAAGCTCCCGATAAAAAGTAAAGTTTATACAAGGAGGTAAATTCAATGGCGGTGTCTATTGATTTAACCACTCTTCCTGGCTATGTTACATTACAAGGAAATAAAACATATAAAATATCTTGTAAAGCAATGGCTACTGGATTTAGAGATTCCAATATGTCCGAAACTGTGGATTATGTTGTTCCGGAAATTTGGTTGTTAAACGAAATAATTGATGACGCGGTCCGTATTTATTATGGTCCGAAAGATTTTACTGGAGATTTTGGAACCGAGATAGTTAACGGAAGTGGAGAATATTGGACTACAAATTTTGCAAATCAAGATCAGAGTTATAACGCCATCGGATATGATCGTTCTTCTGCTGCACAACCAGGGGCAGCAGATTCTGCAACATTAGTATACTCTGTTGTTGAAACAACAGGGGCTCAGCCAAGTACGTGGTGGGTTGATGATACTTATCGCACAATTGTTTTTGATAATCCAGTTACGGATGAAACGCTTCTTGCGTGGTTGGAAGCTAATGGAACAAGACAATAATTTTATGGTTATAGTAAAATAACCGTTAATGTTACTGTTTAATAAAATGATGATTTCATTAATTAAAATTAAAGTTATTTATTAAAAGAAAGGAGATAAATTATGTCAAAATTTTTAACACCTCCTGTATGGTATGATAAAAACGGGGAAGAAAACCAATCATTAGTTAATGCTGCAAACGCTGGAGTTAGTGGTCCTACAAATATAGCGTTTGGGCTTGACGCAAAGTCCGGAACGGATAACGATAGTCATAGTTGCATTGCCATTGGGTATGAAGCCACAGCAACTGGTCGTAACGCAATCGCTATTGGTTCGTATGATTCGGATGCACAACCAGTGGGACCGGACGCTGGAACAAGAGCTACTGGATCTGGAACTATAGTAATTGGAGGGGGAGCATCCGCCACCGGAGGCGGAATTGCAATCGGAGATGGGGCTTCTGCTACTGCTAATCAGATTCAACTTGGCAATCCGAACTTAAGATATGATTTGAAAATTGGAAGTGGAAATGGCGTTGTGGATGGATATATAAGAGGGGGGTTATATGTTCCTACAAGCGAAGAAGGATTTAATGCTGTTACATATGACAGCGACATATATATTCAGACTCCTATAAATGGCGGAATATATATAGTTAGAGTTCAAAGTCCCAACAGGGGAACACTGTGTAGCCTTTTATTTGAATTTAGTGCTTATAATACTACTTACTCCCTTCCGTTCAATTATTATAATGCCAAAGATGATACTGCGCAGGCTTTTATAAAAGCAAAACCGCATGACAACTTAGGGAAAGCGGTTTTGGAGGTTGTTGATTCGGTTTCTAACACTGCAAATATTTTGCACAATTTTGAAATTAGCGTTCGATTAATAAGTCAGAAATATGGGACGGGTTAATTGTTAATATTTTTCCCAAACCCCTTGACAAACAGACCTTTTTATGCTATAATATAATTAGCAAGAAACAACCCAACTTTCAATCCAACCATTCGTTCCAATTTCCAAAATCAATTTTTCGAAGAAAGGCGGCCGCAAAATGACAATAAAACAGGCATTTCAAAGCCGTTTTTCTTCGAGAAAAGGTTCAAAAGGAGCCAAGAAAGATGATTTCACCCATTAAAAGAATTATTGAAAAAATCAAAACAAAACGCGAAGAGAAGAAGACAATCGAGCAGTATTTACGAGCCTGTGAAATTTTCGACAAATTGAAAGATAGTTACGGTTATGTCTCGGTGGAAACCTGTTTATGGGCATTTAAAGATCCAGAATCGTTTTTCTGGTGGATTAAAGGAGAGGATGAGAATGAATTTACAAAGGAAATTCCTCTTCTTCACAGTCGATATATTAAATGCTCCATTGCAAAAATCTTTGGATGTTCAACAATTGTAGAATTTACCGAAAAGATCAAAAATTATATTTTAAAAGGAGAAAAGATTTAAGTTATGAAGAATTCCAATTATGATGTAAGAGTAGTCGAAGGCAAGACCAAAACTTGGTCCCCGTATGACCTGCAAAACGCAAGTTCCAACGATATTCTTGCGGCGCTGAAGGACATCTTTGAAGGCGCATACGAGGAGGGTCGAAGAGCCGGGTTTGAGTCTGGACTCGAACAAGCCCGTGGTTGTTGTGAAAATTGCGAGGATTTTGACGAACTGGAAGATGATTACGAGCTCAAGGAGGCTTGGATGTATGAGAGGTAAAGAAGAGAAATTGAGAAAGAAATTTTTCGACAAGAAGCAAAAGGCTTCTGAAGGCGATTACCAACTGAATGTTTGGAAATTTCTGAATGATGGAAATATTTTCCGGAGAATCGGTGGATTTTTCAACAAGGTAAAATACGCAAGAGATCGTGCCCGTAAGGGGTTTTGCGATTACGACCTTTTTGACCTTGATGTTTTCTTCGTTGATCTGATTATTCGAGCCCTTGAGGAATATAAAGAACATGTGAACGGATACCCTGACAGCAAATACCCAACATTTGAGGATTGGGTGAATGCAATCGACGAAGGAATCGGGCATTTTAAGAAATATAAATATCTGCTGGACAACAATAATAACATGTATTATCTTGGATATATTCAGGCAATTGAAGATGGTAACACCGATAGAAAGGTTATTAGAGACAAGCTCGACGCCGAAAATCAAAAAATGTATGAAGAAGCAAAGAATGAGCTTCGCCTTGGATTTGAGTTCTTGACAGAAAATCTGATTCATCTGTGGTGGTGATTGGAAGGTGACAAGAAAATGGATGAGAAAAGGTTAAAGATTTCAGTATATGCGATTATGAAGGACGAAGAACAGTTCTTCGATCGTTGGATTGAATCGATGTGGGACAACGGCGAAGGCGCGGACGAAATCTGCGTTCTTGACACCGGGTCAAAAGATGGTTGGAAGGAACTGCTATATGATTCTGCCCGCAAGTTTGGAATGCCGACAGATAAGCTGATTCTTGATCAGAAGAAATATTCTCCTTGGAGATTTGACACTCCTCGAAATGACAGTATGAAGCTGATTTCCGATGATGCTGATATTTGTATTTGCACAGACTTGGACGAGGTTCTGAAACCCGGTTGGGGGACAGAACTTCGACGGGTTGCAGAAGAGAATCCGGCAGCAGGTCAGATTTATTACTATTACGCTTGGAGCAGTGATGAAGCGACAGGAGATGCGAAACGGTATTTTTGGTATAACAAGTGCCACCGCCATCCGAAGTTCGGAGTCGAATGGAAATATCCTGTTCACGAAACATTAACATATACCGATGAGTATAACGCAATGTTCCCGGATAGCGCGAGAATGACTGACAAGACAATCTGGCTGTGGCATTACCCGGATCAGACGAAGAGTCGCGGAAGTTATCTTGGACTTCTTGAGCTTCGTGCGCAGGAGTCTCCGGATGATATGTACGGGTTGTATTATCTCGCACGCGAATATACTTTCCGTGGAATGTGGGATAAGGCAATTCAATGGGGTTCGTATCTGCTTGCTCGAATCAAGTCAACGGGGAATGATGATATGCTGATGGAGCCGGCGTTGTATGTTCTACTTGGAGAAAGTTATGACAAAATTGGCGCGAACGATGATTGTGAATTCTGTTATCGAGAATCAATCAAGTTGCATCCGACATACCGCGATGCATATGTTCGACTGGCGCAGAAGCTCGCATATTCCAACCGTCCTGCGGAATGTTTCGAAGTTCTGAAAGAGATGGATGAAAAGTCCGTAAAGGTTCAGGATTGGAGAAATTTGGATTATATGTGGAGAAACTGGAAGGTCGGTCAGATCAAGGCGGACGCACTGATGTGGATGGGAAGATACGCAGAAGCTGCCGTCGAGATGAAGTCAGCGCTATATGACATCCAATCAGATGATGATAAGCGAGAAGCACAGCAGGAAGGATTTTATGGAGATCTGAAATTCCTGCAGGAAAGACTGAAAGAACGCTTCCCGGATCTTGTAAAAACGGTCGAAGATGCGGAAAATCAGGACAAAACATAACTAAAAAGAGGGGATTATACCCCTCTTTTTTTGTGCGTTTTGACAAAATAAATAAAAGTGGGTTTTTATTCTCAAAACCTCTTGACAAAAACGGTCTTTTGTGATATACTATACTCGAGGCAGAGGACTGCCAAAATTACATTATTGTAAAGGAGTTGGAAAAATTGAAGGCAATTTTACCCGAAAACAAGAACACAGGGTTCAACCCAAATCGAAAGCAGAGGAGAAATATGCTCCAGACGTTGAATCGAAAGGCGAAGCGTCCGCTGACTAAAGATGAGTTCGAGCAGTTTTTGATGGTTCAGAGACTTCGTCACGGAGATGTCAGAGATGGAGATATTCGTAAGATGGCAGCGAATAATGTCGCGCATTACGATAATCCTGATAAGTTCCCGAACGGAATCGAGGTTAAGTTGAATTACGAGGAGATTTCGCAGAGAAAACGGGAGGACTTCCGAGAGGAGTATTGGCAGTGGGTCGAAGAGCATAAAGATGATGTCTTTCACCTTGATCGTGAGGAAAATGCAAGCTCGCTTGTTTGTCTTGCGGAAGACGAGAGATATCGCGAGATGGATGGAGAAAAGGTTCGGATTCCGAGATGGGAATTTGACCTGTTCGCAGACTTGCTTGTTAAGAATGACGAAGGGGAGTTCGTGTCTCCGTGGGACATCCCGGACAGCACAGAAGACTTCGTAGATTCGAGCGTTGCAAACGAGGTTCTCGCCGAAAGAGAGCGGGAACAGGCAGCAGAAGCAGAGAAGGAAGAATCTGCCAATGATTAAATTTGTAAAGCACTGTTCGAGCGACTATCCCGAAAAAGATGAATATAAAACTCTGGAAGAATTATTGGAAGCGAAAAAAGAATATTTGCATGATGGTGAAATTTTTGCAACCAATGAGGACGGAGAATATTTGATGAAGAGTTCGACACAGTTAAGACGCTGGTTTGTTCTTGGAAGGGTTTATAATATAAATCTGAAAGATATGCTTCCAAAATATGATGAAGTATTTTCGAAGAATGGTCTTATGAAAATTTATGCGGTTATGAATTTTTCCAAACATGCTGACATAATTCAAGGATTGTTTTTGAATAAAAAGAATGCTGAAAAATATGCCAAAAAATTAGAGTCGGATGATGCGAGCAACAATTATTTAAATTTGGGTATTTTTGAGTTTCGTGTATTAGATGTATAAGAAAGGAGAAAGTTAAAATGTCGATGATTGAGTATAATAAGATTGAGACGGTTTATCGCCGAGACGAAAAGACGAAGAAACTCGTTGTCGGAGAGTTCAATAATCCAACGATTGAGTTTTGTAAGGACCTCCCGTGGACTTTTACGGAGAAAGTTGACGGAACAAGCTGTAGAATTTTTTGGGATGGACACACCGTAACTTTCGGTGGTCGCACCGACAAGGCGCAAATGCCCGTTCCGCTCATTAACCGACTGAACGAGCTTTTTGGAGGTGAAGCAAATGCGCAGTTGTTTGAGCAAAAGTTTGGCGAAACCGAAGTCATCCTTTTTGGAGAGGGATATGGTCCGAAGATTCAGAACGGCGGTGGTTATCGCAATGATGTCGATTTTATCATTTTTGATGCGATGATTGCGGGCAATTATCAGCCCCGCTCGTCGGTCGAAGACATTGCACAGTATTTCGGAATTGACATTGTTCCAATCGTTCTGGAAGGAACAATTGCCGAAGGAGTAGATTATGTGCTTCACAACCGCAAGAGTCTGATTGCGAGAAACGGTGCGCTGATTGAAGGTTTGGTCGGAAGACCGAAGATCGAGCTTCGAGATAGAGTTGGCAAGAGACTGATTTGTAAAATCAAGTTCAAAGATTTTGAGTAAAAATTTTTGAAAACCCCTTGACAAAAAGGGAAAAGTATGTTATAATATAATCGTGGCAAGCAAAGACCACGAATAAACGAAAATATTTTTATTAAACGAAATGGAGAAAAAACAAAATGGCAGCAACATTTGATTTCGTAGGAAAGCTGAAGAAAATCGAAAAGGAGACCGAAAAGTTTAAGGCGTTTGACGAAAAGAAGGGAGAAAAACAGGGAGATTCTTATACGTTTCAAAAGTTTAGATTTAAAGCAGTGAACGGTAATAATTCGCATACTATGGAGGTTAACGATGTGTTTTTTTATACTAACTCTGATGGCTCGGTAGATGCGAACAAGATGAAGATTTATGCGCGGTCGAAAGCTGAGGGTGGTGCAAAAAGTCAACAGTTAGTAGTAGCGTTTGCTGATCGGGCAAACCCCGAAATTCTTGATAAGATTGCGTATTTTAGCAAATTTGGGATTAATCTGAATAAACCAGGTGAAGAGAAGGTCGCTTCTAATGATCATGAATATCTTTTCAAGGGAGACTTTATGAACGCTCTTCGTAAGTTGATGGATAACCCGAATTTCACTAGCCGTAGAGTTCATATCAAGGGAACTATGGATGTTCGATATGAAGAGTCGACCGGAATTTTTTATCGGACATTCGCTCCTTCTCGCGTTTGGTTCGCTAATGATGACGAGCCCGATATGATGAAGCTCTCTATCGATTTGATTTATGGTCCGGGAGCTGTCGATGAGGACGGCGATATTCTGCGCGTAAACTGCTATCACAGATATTATGATGCAAATTATCGCAAGGATTCTTGCAAGGGTCAGGCGACCTGCCCGATTCAGTTTGTTGTAAGAGATAAGCAGTGCTTCGATTCTGTTCGTCGTAGATTTTCTAATTTCCCCGACGAATGCACTTTTGCGAAACTCGATGCGACACTGGACGTTATCAATGGGACTGAAATGGTTCCGATAAGATATGAGGACCTTTCTGAGGACGCAAGAGAAAACATCGACTTTGGATTTACGACGCTCGAAGAGGAAGTTCGCGCGGCTGGCGGAACGGTGTATGGAAACCGCGTAACGGAGCTTCGTTTCAGAGGAACGAGAAACGTTCAGGGGACGGCATATGAGGCAGAGGACCTGCTTCCTCCGAGACATGATGGTGCAGACGAGGCTGATGACACAAGTAGCGGCCTTTCGACGGAGAAGAAGGCTGACGATGAAGATTTTGACCTGTTCGGAGATCTTTAATTTGGTGAGAGACAGAAGAGATAAGAGAGGAGAATAATTATGGCAAGACGCGGAAGAATTTGTGAAATGAAAAGAAAGTTTGAAGATTACGATTATGTAATTCTCGGTGTCGGTGGAATCGGTAAAACAACCCTTGCGTATGAACTTGGGAAGAAGATTACCGGAAGTGATGAGGGGACATTCATTATCACTTGCGGAGCTGAAAACGAGCCGATGCACATCAACGGAGCTTTCGGTGAAACAGACAGAACATTCGAAGAGCTGGTTGAATGTGTAAAGTATCTTTGCGAACACAAGGATGAATATTCCAATACTAAATTTGTAGCAATCGATTCGATTGACGAGCTTGTTCGAATTGCGTGCGATGCAGTTTGTAGAGAATGGAATAGGATATGTGAAAAGACAAACAAGCCTGAAGAGAAATGTAAAAGTATCGCTCAAGCGTATAAGGGTTTCCAAAAGGGCGAGGATAGAGCTGTCGATCTGATTATTAAGCAGATTGTAAAATTAAAGGACGCTGGATATCATCTTCTTTATATTGGTCACACAAAGGTAAAGAGCTCGACCGATGTCATGCAGGATAACACCAAGTTTGATCAGCTCACATGTAGCGTTCAGCCGAAGTTTTATAACGCAATTAAAGATAAGGCAAACCTCGCTGTAATGTGCTATTTTGAGAACGAGATTGTTGGCGTTAAGGAAGAAAAGAATCCTTTTAATAAGAAGATGGAGAAGAAGGGGACTCTTGTAAATAAGAAGAGAGTTATGCTTTTCACCGATGATTCTAATACCGTTGATACGAAGACACATTTTGAATATATTGTTAATAAGGCGGATATGAGCGCCGATAATCTCATTAAGGCGGTTGAAGACGCAATTGCTGCAAAACTTGCCGCACCAGAGGGGTCGCATAAGTCGCCGGAAATGGTTGAAATGGCAATGCCTGCGTCCGAGCCGGTTCCAGAAGACGAAGACATCGACACAACAACCGACACCTCCGATATCGACGATCTCGATCCAGATACCTCCGATGTTGATCTCGATATGGATGATGCGGTCACCGCTCCGACAATCGAAGACCTTCGCGCAGAAATTCAGGGAAAACTTCGCACAGCAAGTGCAGAAGTGAAGAAGAAGGCGAAAGAGATCCTGATTACCGAAGCAACAGACCTGGAAAAGATCAAGCTGGCGGATGCGACGGTTGAAACGCTGAATAAGATTCTTGCGATTTTGGATTAATTGAATAAAATTCATATTTCAAAAATTTAAAAAACTTTTCAAAACCCTCTTGACAACGGGAGGGTTTTGTGTTATAATAATAGTAGAAATCGAAAGGAGAATTGATTTATGCTGAATGTTGGTTATTTAACTTCCGACACAACCGCTTACGGGGATGAGATGTATACTCCGTTTTATGCAGTTGCGCCTCTTGTCAAGCACTTGAAGAATGGCGGGCACAAAACCATTTGGTGTCCGTTTGACGAGGAGTGGAGCGCGTATGTCAGAATGTTCAAAGAAGAGGGATTTAACGTTATTCGGAGCTCGTTATCTGATGGAAAAGACTTCTTTCAATATGAGCCCGACGAGCCGTATGATGTTATTATTAGTAATCCGCCGTTTTCGAAAAAAGACGAGGTTATTCGCCGGCTTGATGAACTCGGAAAACCGTTCGCGATTCTCCTTCCGTTAAATAGTTTACAGGGGAAGTCACGATTTGATGTTTTCAAAAATGGAATTCAACTTTTGAGTTTTGACCAACGTATCGGATTTCATACTCCAAAAAGTATGAAGACGCCCCTTGAGGGCAGCCCGTTCGCTTCTGCGTATTTCTGCCGAGATTTCTTGCTGAGAGATTTGATTGTGGAAAAGCTGGACAAATATGATAGACCGTTAATAGAGGAGGAAACAAGCGAATGATGGTTGAATGTTTTTGCGGTTGCCGGAACAAAATCGAGCAGTCTTGTGCGTATAAGATTGTTCTCGGCGGAACTCGTAAAGTTTACTTTTTGAACGAACAGCATTATCTCCGTTGGCAGGACAAAAACTCGGCAAAGTCCAACAAGATTGACGAAAAGGAGTTCACCCCGATTTACGATGTCGTGCTTGATATTTGTGGAGGAAAGTTCACCGGGCGAACCATCGTTTGGAAGGAATATTTAACTTGGAAAGAAGTTGTCGATGGAAATGGCAATAAGGTTAAGTGGTATTTGACAGAGAATAAACGCTCACTTGCGGAGACGTTGAAGAAAAAGCATTTTGAGAGCGACTTTGGTATGATCAAATATTTGAGCGCAATTGTTAAAAGCAATGTGGCGCAGTATCGGTCGAATGAGTGTATGAGTTTGCCGCTGAAGGAGTCTGAATCACAGGTGAAAGAAAATACGGCGGTAATTCCGAACAGTAAACGAAGAAAGTCATTGGCAGAATTGGAGGATGAAGCGTAAATATGTGTCAGATGGAACAGTTTGTAACAGGGGTAACGGAGCAATACCCGGAAGAGCTTCTTGAAAATAGATTAACAATTGAAGGAAATTTAATTGCGTGCCTTTACGCAGACATTACGATGTATGACGATATAAAATCCACTGTTTCTTCGGAGACATTTCTATCTCGGCACGGAAGACTTCTTTTTGGAGTTGTCAAATATCTTCGCGAAAAGCGCTTTAATGTAATTGATGAAGTTACAGTTCTTTCCAATTGTCCGGAAGAGGTTCTTGATCGTCTGCAGAGTATCGGTGGCTGGAAAACAATTCAGAAACTTGCTTCTACCGTTGATTTGAAAAACTGGGATGCGATTCTTGATGAATTCAACAAAAGCAATATTATTTTGAAACTTTACAAAAACGGGTTCAATCTTCTTGAAGAAGTAACGCTTGACAATGGGAAGAAGATTAAACCGCTGAAACTGTTTGAGAAGTTTAGCGCCAATAATGTTACTGAATGGTATGAAGAAAGGATTGCCAATATTTCAATTAACAACAGTGCTTCTTCGATGAAGATTATTAGCGACGGAGCTGCTTTATTTGGGGATGAATTTCTTGAAAGCTTAAAAGAAGACGGAGATGATGGGGTGTCTCTTAGTGAGGCTGGACTGAATTTCGAAGAGAAAGAAATACCAATGTTCCCATTTTTGTCAAGACAGACATCTGGACTTCATCGAGGAACGACAAGTGCGCTCGCTTCTCACTCTGGATGCGGTAAAACAAACCTTATGATGAACATTGTCTTTATTCTTCTTCAAAAGGGGCTTCGTGGCGTTTTTATTAGTAACGAAATGTCAGAAAGAGAACTAAAAATAATTATGATGATGATTATTTTGGTTCAATATAGAAATTATTGGAAGATCACAAAGAAAAAGCTTCGTAATAACGATTTAACCGAAGAGGACAAAGATGAAGTTCGAGCTGCTTCGAAGTGGTGGGATAATGGACCGGGAAAAAACTTAAAAATTGTCACAATGAGCGACGCCGATTCCTCTTTAACGCACGACATTATTAAAAAAGAGGCTCTTCGCAATGGAATTGATTTTTATGTTGTGGACACTTTCAAGATGACACTCGAAGACGGTGGAAACTCTGCGTTCTGGATTGATTTGATTAAAGATTCTCGAGACATGGATTCTCTTGCAAAAAAATATAATCTTATTGGTCTTTACACCATTCAGCTTATTGCGAACAGTATCGGAAACCTATTCCTCAACGCGTCAGCACTTTCCGGTTCGAAAGCTATAAAAGAGGTTGTCAGTTTGTTGTTTTTCCTTAGAAAATGCGAAGCAGAAGAACTTGAGGCGGGCGGTCCATATGACTTTAAGCCGTTCAGATCAAAACAGCAGCCCGACGGCTCGTGGAAAGATGAACCGTATGAACTGGATGAAAAAGAGCGCAGAGAGGTTTATCGCGTTTTATCAGTTGACAAAAATCGATACGGAGCGGACGCTGGAGATAACGGAGTTGCGTTCTTATATAAATATCGTGGGGATTTTTGTAAATGGGGAGAAACTTGTAAAGTCCGCCCTGTTCATAAACGAATCGGACAAGATATAAATGCAAGATAAAAAAATGAGTAAGGAGAAAATAAAATGATTATTATTGGATTTCCCGGAATTGGAAAAAGTAGTGTAACTCGCGCATATGATGGCGATACAAACACAACTGGTTATATCGACCTTGAAAGTAGCAATTTTGTTAAGGACGACAACTGGGTAAAAGAATATTGCGATCTCGCCATCGACCTCGATTTGCAAGGTTATAATGTCTTCGTTTCGTCTCACAAAGCAGTAAGAGAATATTTAGCAGAGAAACAAGACATTTTCCCAGACATTATGGAAGTTTTCCCGTCGAAAGAAATGCGCACCGAGTGGCTGAACAGACTCGAATCTCGTTATATGAAGTGTAAAACTGATAAAAACGAAAGAGCTCTCAATTATATGCGAAACAATTTTGACACCGCAGTAGATGAAATGGAACACGATGCAATTATTCACAAGGTCCGAATCACCAAGGAAAATATGAACGATTTGAAGAAAACGATGGTGGATTATTGGGACGAGCATCGTGGACTAGTGGGACGGGTGTCGTTCTAAATAATTAAAAACATAATTTTATTTGGAGAATTGATTATGAAAATTTTATTTTATGATGGAGATGTTCGTCAATGGTGCCGTCCAACAAACATCAGCCGCAATTATCATATTCTCGATGCGGCACGCGGACCATCCGACAACATCGAACGACTCGAACTGGCGCGTTTGAATTATTATGATTGTGTTATATTTACAAATTCTCTTGTTGCTCTCGATCATAGATATGGCTGGAACAAGAAGGGAAACCACACAGACATTTATTTTTATATTGAGTCCAAGCACGATTTTGTAAGATGCGACGAATTGACTGACAAAGAAATCCGAGAAGGACACAATATTATGAAGATGTTCTTAAATGGAGCATTTGATTTGGAGTAAAGTCGGATAAAAAAATAGAATATTAATTTTCGCAAAACCTCTTGACAAACAGGAGGTTTTGTGCTATAATAATGGTAGAAATGAAACACCGATTTTATTTACAAAGGAGAATGAAGAAATGAAAGAAATCAAGCTTACCATCGACGGTGGGGAGGTCCAGTTGACAGACGAACAATTGAAAATGCTGGGTGTTGAATCTAATAAGAGAATCAATCCATTTGAGACGGTTGTTAGGTTTGAAGACTATTACTCCGTCGAAAAAAACAACGAGGTTTACGCATATATGGACACCGGCAGCTCGGTTGACAATCAGCTGTATGATGCCGCAAACTACTTTAATGACAAGTCATTTGCAAAACAGGTAGCTCTTCATCATTTTCTCTATCGTAAACTGTTGAAGTTCTCCTACGAGAACAAGTGCGCGGACGTTGAGTGGAATGGCCGTAACGATCATTGGTGTATTTATTACGATCCTGACGATCTTAAGTATTGTGTTGCCGGTTTTGGTTCACACAAATTCGATGGTGTGTGGTTTTCTTCTGAAGACGCGGCAAAACATGCCATCAAAGAAGTGGTCGAACCGTTCGTTAAAGAACATCCCGAATTTGTGTGGTGATAAAACTACTTTTATGAACATTGAAAAAGAAGAAAAGATGATTGGATGGGGAGAATCGGTAGCGCTCAACATCCCAATAGAGTTAATTCGTCCGCCAGTTTATGGTCAGGGGATAAAATTTCTCGTTAATTCAAGCGAACTGTATAAATGCCAGGAGAATATAACAAAATGGTTTGTGAAGTGAATTAACAAGGAGGCGTTATGAAGGACATGGTAAATAAACAGGTCATATTTGATAAAAATTATATCGAAGATAAAAGAAAGTCTGTTCAGAGCACCTTTATGAGTTGGTTAAGGCAGAACCTCAAATATGCCGACGAAAGCGGGTTCTCGATCGACAACATTGCTGTTAATTTTTCCGTTAGCGAAAACTATGACGAAATGTGTAAGAAAAGAACCTTCCGACATACGAGCGCTCCGGCGGATCTGAAAAATGTCAAAATTGACTTCGAACAGCTAAAGATGTTGTTAGACTGACAAGGAGACATTATGAAAGAACAAGATTATATCAACGAAATGATAGAAATTCTCAAACAACAATGCGAAAGCTTTAGGCTTGAAGATTTGTTGGTAGACTTCAAAAGTGCAGACGGCTATCAGATTTTTACAGTTTCAAACATAGGGAAACCAATTAAATTTATTCACGAAGATCATTAACCAAGAAAGGAAACCACGATGCTCACCGACATCAAACAAATGTTAATAGAAAACCCAGAGCACATCGTGGAATTGCTCGAAAGGTTTGAGTTCTGCCACATCCATCTCAAACGAACCGAGATTCGGTTTGCTCGTAATGAAGAGGGCGGTCAGAACATCTCGATTCGACTCGAAGATAATCCTTCAATTTATGTTAAAGATTTCGTAACAAATGAGAATGGCGACGTCATCGCGTATATAATGAAAAGTCGTTCGGTAAAGTTTATCGAAGTCTTGTCGGAAATTAAAAGCATTCTCGGGCTTGGAGATGATTGGGAGCCTCCAAAGCGTGATGTGTTGTTCGGAGGATTTTATGACCGAATTGGAGAGGATAGACAGGTCGAGATTGCGACATATCCCGAATCAATTATGGACCAGTATGTTGACAAGGGGAATCGACGCTGGCTCGATGACAACATTTCACTTGCGGTTCAGCACGAATTTGGAGTTAGATTTGACCCAATAGAAGACCTAATTGTGTTTCCGTGGAGATCGCCCGTCGGAGGAGAAATTATTGCGGTAAAAGCTCGCGTCAATCACCCGCTGGAGGATGGTCAGCAGAAGTATTGGTATGTTTATAAGGGTGCCGTAAGCAATTCTCTTTATGGCATTACGGAGAATTATAGCGGACTGTTTGGAAACGAGATTTATGTTGTTGAAAGCGAAAAAGCTGTTCAGCAGTTGGCGACAATGGGGTATCGAAATGCGGTGGCTCTTGGGTCAAGCAATTTGTCAGAGGAGCAGGCTCGGCTGATTATGACACTTTCTCCGACTTCCGTTGTGTTTTTACTGGACGAAGGACTGGAAAAGGAGCACACAATGAAAAATGTGGAAACATTGCGTCAGTATTGTGTGTTAAGAGATTTGCCAATTCGTTGGTGGAATTGGACGAAAAGCTCGGTTGTTGATGGAAGCGGGAAAAATAGTCCGACCGATTTGGGAAAAGAGAGGTTTGACAAGGTTATGAGAGAGGAGATCAATGACCTGCCATAAAAATGGCGTGGACTTGAGCAATCAAGTTCACTGATTGATCAGACTAAGTGCTTCGAGCACTACGTTATCAAAGAATATATAGGCACCGTTGGATGTACTCTCCAGTCTGACGCTCTGCGGTATGTGATTAAACAGCTCTGATGGGTAGGAACAGTGTTGCATGCGAAAACCTTTGAATAACATTGTCGTGGAGTAACTACTCTAACATACAGGAGGTTATAGAAACATTGGTGTATGTGTTAAACAATCAAGGCAATCCTTTAATGCCTTGTAAAGAAGCCAAAGCAAGAAAATTGCTAAAACAAAACAAAGCTATTATAGCGAAATATGAACCGTTTACAATTCAATTAACTTTTGAGTGTGAGAATCAAACACAAGAAGTTTCTCTCGGAGTTGATGCCGGAAGCAAACACATTGGAATTTCTGTGACGACAGAAAAACAAGTTTTGTATGAAGCAGATGTTGAATTAAGAAACGATATTGTAGATAAACTATCTTCTCGCAGAGAAACAAGAAGAGCGAGAAGAAATAGACTGCGTTATCGTCCTGCAAGATTCAACAATCGAGTCCATTCAAAACACAAAGGTTGGCTTGCTCCAAGCGTTGAACAAAAAATCAATTCTCACATTCAAATAATCAAAAAACTTCATCAAATTCTTCCAGTTTCAAAAATTATTGTAGAAACAGCACAATTTGATATTCAAAAAATTCAGGATCCAGACATTAAAGGAGAACAATATCAACAAGGCAATCAAATGGGATTTTGGAATGTGCGTGAATATGTGCTTTTCAGAGATGAACACAAGTGTCAGTATTGTAAGGGAAAATCTAAAGACAATCGATTAAATGTTCATCACATCGAAAGTCGCAAGACTGGTGGAAATTCTCCAAACAATTTAATCACATTGTGTGAAACTTGTCATAATGATTACCACCAAGGAAAGATTCAACTAAACATTAAGCGGAGCAAGAGCTTTCGAGATGCGGCATTTATGGGCATTATGAGAAAGACATTGCTATTGAGATTAAAGCAGATATATCCAAATGTTCAAGAAACTTTTGGTTATATTACTAAGAGCACAAGAATTGAGAATAATCTTCCGAAAGAACATTATATTGACGCAAGATGTATTAGTGGAAATCCGTTAGCAAAACCTTTTGGATATTATCTGTATCAAAAATGTATTAGAAGACAAAACCGTAAAATAAACAGAGATAAATTTATTAAGGGCGGAATCAAAAAGAAAAATCGGTTAGCAGGAGATGTCTTCGGATTTGGGTTGTTCGATACCGTCGGATATCAAAAGAAAAGATATTTTGTGTTTGGAAGAAGAAAGAGAGGAGAATTTGATATTCGAACGCTTGATGGAGAAAAAGTTAATAACGGCTCTATAAGATATAAAAAACTAAAGTTAATTCAAAAAAATAATAATATATTAACAGAAAGGAGACTGTCAGTTGCTCCGCAACTCTAAAGGGATTGCGGTTTCCTTGGCAGGAGTATTATGAAAAATAATTATACCTGTTACCATCTTCATAGTGAATTGAGTCTTTTGGATTCCTGCACAAAATATCAACTGTATGTTGACAGGGCAAAAGAACTTGGACAGTCGGCGATTTGCTTTACGGAGCACGGAAATTGCTATCAGTGGATCGAAAAGAAAGAATATTGTGAGAAAAATGGTATCAAATATCTCCACGGAATTGAAATTTATTTGACACAACAGCTTGAGCCAAAAGTCAGAGATAACTATCATACCATTTTGATCGCAAAAGACTACGATGGTGTTAAGGAGATAAACTCTCTCTTTAGCCTTTCAAGTGAAGAAGATCATCTCTATTACAAGCGTCGCATTTCTTTTGATGAGTTTAAGAAAATTTCTTCGCACGTTATTAAAATTAGCGCCTGTCTCGCTTCTCCGCTAAATAAGCTGCGAGACGAATCACTAATTCCGTTTTATGACTATTTGGAAATACAGCCGCATATTAATAGCGAAGAACAGAAAGAATATAATCTGTGGCTGTATCAAATGTCGAAAAAATATAACAAGCCACTAATTGCCGGCACCGATACACATAGTATTAACCCATATAAGGCAGAATGTCGATCAATTCTTCAGGTAGCTAAAAAAATCGAGTTTTCAAATGAAGACGAGTTTGATTTGACATATAAAACATATGATGAACTGTGCGAGATGTTTAGGCAACAGGGAGTTCTTCCAGAAGATGTGTATTTAAAAGCGATTGAAAATACCAACATTATGGCTGACTCCGTATCGGAATTCGAGCTTGATAAAAGTTTTAAATATGCGAAGTGTTACGACGATGATGAGGCAGAATTAAAGCGGAGGTGCAATGAGAGGTATAATGACAAGGTGCGCCGTGGAGTGATTAAGCCGTCTCGACAATATATCGATAGCGTTCGCGAAGAACTTCGGGTATTTAAGAAAATCGGTATGATGGGATTTATGCTCTTTATGTCTGACCTTGTTACTTGGTGCTGGGAAAATGGTATTCCGATTGGGCCCTGTCGCGGGAGCGTCGGAGGGTCAGAAATCGCATATCTAATTGACATCATTGATGTCGATCCGGTTGTTTGGCACACGGTGTTTTCTCGTTTTGCAAATGAAAGCCGCACTGAGCTGGGCGATATTGACATAGATATTGCTCCAGACCAGAGAGATCTCGTCTATAAACATATCATCGACACATACGGTGCAGATTACACAGGATACATTCTTGCGATTGGCACAATTTCTGATAAAGGTACTATTGACGAAATTGGTCGAGCTCTTGCGACTAAGTGGGAAAAGACGCATCGGGATAAAGAAAATAACCCGTACTCACTGGATCGTATTGCGGAAATTAAAGTGGAATACGAAAACGATCCAGAAGGGGCTAAAAAGAAGCATCCAGACCTGTTTTATTATTTCGACGGCTTATTGAATACGGCAATTTCTCAATCGGTTCATCCCGCTGGAATTATTGTTAGTCCAATTACACTGCAAGACAATTACGGTATGTTTTGGTCTTCAGATGGAAAACGAATTCTTCAAATCGATATGGAGAATTGCCACGAAGTAAACCTAAACAAATACGACCTTCTTGCGTTAAAAAATATTGAGATCATTAGAGATACTTGCACATTAGCAAACATTCCATACCCGAAATCGTATACAATTAATTGGAGAGACAATGCAGTATGGGACGACATGATCACCTCTCCCGCCGGAGTTTTTCAGTTCGAAGGCGATTATGCTTTTAAGATGTTAAAGGCATTTAAGCCACACGAAATAAACGATATGTCAAAAGTAAACGCATCTCTTCGCCCAAGCGGGGCGTCGTATAGAGATAGACTTTTGGCCAGAGAGTTCAATCACAATCCATCAAAAATCATTGACGATTTGCTTGCTGATACGTATGGACATCTTGTTTATCAGGAGCAGGTAATTGCGTTTTTACAACAAATCTGTGGTCTTTCTGGAAGCGAGGCAGATAATATTCGTCGTGCGATTGGTCGCAAACAGAAAGACAGACTTGACGCAGCAATGCCAAGTATTCTTGAGGGGTATTGTTCCAAGTCGGATAAACCAAGAGAGGTTGCCGAAGAAGAGGCGAAAAAGTTCCTACAAATTATTGAAGATGCATCATCATACATGTTTGGTTTCAATCATTCCACTGGGTATAGTATGGTTGGTTATATGTGCGCGATGTTACGATATTATTATCCGTATGAATTTATTGCTGCGTATCTCAACAATGCTTCTAATGAAGACGACATTCGGATGGGAACCGATCTTGCGGTATCGAAAGGAATTAAAATCCTTCCGCCGAAGTTTGGTTATGCGAAGGATGTTTATTTCCCTGATAAAGAAAGTGGAGCTATCTACAAAGGTATTGCTTCAATCAAATATATGTCTGCGGATGTTGCAAATAAACTTTATGATCTTGCTCACACTCAAAAGTTCGACTCGTTTATCGACCTTCTGCGAATTTTTCCCGGAGACAGTCGGCAGCTCGAAATCCTCATTAAACTCAACTATTTCTCACAATTTGGATCCATCGGAAAACTTTTGAACATCGTTGAACTCTATAACAAGTTTGGAACCCGCAAGACACTCAAAGAATCCGATGTCTCCGTCCTCCCCGCGCCCGTTCAAGAAGTTATCGCGAAATATACCGTCAAGCCAAAGACACAGTATAAAATCACAGATAACGATGGAATGCTCAGGGAACTCGCAGAACTGGTTGGAGAACGCCCGATTACGATGATGATGCGGCTGTCTTGGGAAAAGGAGTTCCTCGGATATTGTGCCTCTACAGACCCATCACAACAGGGAAGCTGGCTCGTTCTGGATATTGACACTAAATATTCTCCGAAGTTGAGTATTTATGCTATCTGGAGTGGAGAACAACGCATTGTTAAGGTTTCGAAGCGTGACTTCCAATCGAATCCTCTCACCAAAGGTGATACAATTCGCCTGACCATCGAACAGCGTCCGAAGACAAAACTTGTGGATGGACAATGGGTAAAAGATGAAAGCGTTAAAGAAGATTGGTTAAAATATTATTCGATTGTTAAGTAAAAATTAATTTGGAGGATTAAAAAAATGGATAATCAGAAATTTGTAGAACTTGCGAAAAAGGCTGTTGCAGATTATTTTAACAGCCACAAAGAAATCACTGACGAAGGTCGGCTAACACCAGAAGATGTTTATGTCGTATGGCTGTGTAAAACGCTTCAAAACAATAAGGCTCTTTTGAGTACAACTGTTTGGGATGGTATGTATTACGAAGCAACATATAACGGTGACAAAAACGAAATGTATTTGGATGCTTACAAAAAGTGGGACAACAAGTGTATCAAGATTGCAGATCAAATAAAACTATAATTTTATTAGTAAGAAAGGAGAAAACAATTGTGGAATACAGCAAAACTAAACTCCCGTTTGTGTCGGGAAGAAAATATAACAATCTTCTAAAAGATTATGAGGATGTGGTTTATAAGCTTGAAGTTCTTTTGGTTCAAGCGACTGGAAACATGCTTTCAAAATCCACATATCCGCTTGAAGTGATGTTATCTGAATCAATTCGACACACAGAAGAGCTGGTTGACGAGGCTGTTGAGAGGACACTAAAAGAAAGTTTGGAGACCGATGATGGCGATACAAACTAAAAAAACATATCAACAGCCAAAATTCTCATATTCTCGCACAGAAGTATATGAGAACTGTCCATACCGATATTATCTTCAATATGTGAAGGGGCATTATATTTCAGCAACAAGTCTTGCAATTTCTTACGGAACGCTAATTCATCGCATAAATGAAATCCAAACAAACACACTTCTCGCCGGGAAACCCATCGATTATCCGATGCTGAAAGATTATTTCCAAAATGTGAACATTCCAAAGAAAAGTTCGAAAGACAAGGATGGAGATATTTTTGGAGTAAATATCCTTCGACGGATGTTCCCTGACGACTGGGAATCTCTCGACAAGACCGGAAGAACATTCGAAGAGAAGGCACAAGCGTTTTTGGAAAGAGGAATTTATCGGCAAGAAGAGTATCTTGCGGAGCACCCGGAGCTCAAACTTTTTGCCGCAGAAATGCCGTTCGAATATTACTTCGACAAGGTTCTTTTTACAGGTTCAATTGACCGCGTTCTCCAATACCGCGATGACCCAAAACACTTCGTAATTCACGATTTAAAAACGAGCGCGGAAGCATATGATGACAAGAAGTTGACAAGTCCTCGACAGATGTGGGTTTATGTCGGAGCATTAAAGGAGCGGTTCGGGGCAGATATTCAAGTCGATTGCGAATACGAGTTCCCGGTCGCGGAAGAAATGCGGAAGGCAGGCACAAAAGGTTGGGAAAAGCGGTGTGAGACGAAGATGCGGAAAATACTGGACGATATTTTTAACGAAAACTGGACAGCACATCCGTCTCCGCTGTGTTTCTACTGCGCATTTTGTAACAACAATCCAAACCAACCGTCCGAAGCAAAAAATTTATGTCCATATTACAGCCTCTGGACCCCGCAAGATAGATCGTTCGCTGTTCGGCTCCCGTGGCAGGGAATTGAGATGGACGAAATTCAGCATAAAAAACTTGAACAGCTCGAAGCATTGGATGATGAATTTGCCGACGAAATCGAAGAAGAAGCGGCGGAACTGAACGACGATTGGGATCTCTAAAAATATTTTAAAGAAATTTTCGAAAACCCCTTGACAATCGAGGGGTTTTCTGTTATAATAATGGTGGAAGTAGAAAATATATTTAAAAGGAGAAAAAGAAATGAGCGATAATTACGCAGTAATCAACGGCAAGCGTGTTGAACTGACGGATGAACAAGTAAAGGTGCTTGGAGTTGAAGTTAAAACGAAGAGAAGGAATCCGTTTGAGGAGGTTAATAGGTTTGAAGACTACTACTTTGTCGAGAAAAACAACGAGGTTCACGCATATATGAAAACCGACAGCTCGGTTGATAATCAGATGTATACTTCCGCAAACTACTTTAATGACAAGGCATTTGCAGAGCAAGTAGCACTTCATCAACTACTCTATCGTAAGCTTCTGAAGTTTGCATATGACAATGGGCTTGAAGACGATCAACCATGGAATAAGGTAAATTGTCATTACTATATTGGTTATAACATAAATGAGGATCGATTCTACGCTGATGTTACGGCGGCTTTTAAGCACAATGATGTATGGTTCAGTTCCAGAGATTCGGCAAACCATGCGATTGAAGAAGTAGTCAAACCGTTCATGGAAGAGCATCCTGAATTTGTATGGTGAAAGGAGAAGTTGCGCCATATGACCGAGGCCGATGAAAAACCGACGATTAATGAGAAGATGGTCAAAATTTTTGTTGACGACCTTTCTAAAAGATATCCAATGCTGGATTATCAAAAAGAATTATTAATAAGAGCAATAGTTAATGGATGTCATAACTATCTTCCTTATGAGTTAGAGATGAGGAGACTTGATCGGTTGTATTATTACCGAGAGATGGCAATAAGATTGTGTGAGTTGTTATTTTTTAATAAATATAGGAACGAAGAGGAGAAAAAACAATGACTAAGGCTATAGAAAAAATAAAAGAAGTAATCAAGAACAACATCAAACACGCAATGTGCGGAATTTTCGATTGTCGTAACGTCGTTGGTGATCCGATGGAAACGATTTACGACGAGGCGGGGGTTAGAATTGAGCTCTGTCGCAATTGGGGATATTTTGAGGTATTTGGTTTGACCGACGAAGAGTTTTCGGAAGTCGAGTCATTTTATGGAGATCTCATTTCGAAGGTACGGTGAAAGGAGAGAAAGATGACATCAAATACGGATTGTTATTCTTGTAAGAAGTATGGTGAATATTGCGAATACGCCAATATGTATGGAAACTGTCTGTCGACCGCGTGTAAAAAAGTAACGCCTGTGATGTCGGAATTTAGCCCGGTTCTGCCGGACTATCGAATCGTTCATCGGAATGACGGCGTATATGATTTGTATGACAGTTTGCGCTGGCTTATGTCTCGTGGGTGTATTGACGATATTTTGAATTTTCTTTCGACAGCGAGTAAATATTCTGCGATTCGAATTGTTTTCGAGGACAAAAGCTTTGGGGAAGATTATAATGAGAAAACTTCGTAAATCGGAAATTAACCGAATCATTAAAGAGAACGCCGCGCTTTCCAACGAAGACCTTCTTAACAAATACTTCGACCTTGTTTATCACGACGTCCTCGGTTCGCAGGCCGAACAAATGGAAGATGCCGGATGGAACGAGTCAGATGTTAAAGAACGTCGGGAGTATGAGCATTACATGGATTGTTATACTGATATTCTCGAAGGAATGTTGCAAAAACGCGGGGTTGATCCGTGGAAAGACTATATGAACAATGCTACGGAGGATAAAAATGAAAAATAATACTGTTATTCTGGCCCCACACAGTTATGTTGTGGTTCATCGCAAACAGCCAAACATTTATGATGTTTATGAAATTGAAACTGGGGAATGGGTTTTATCCAGAACAAATCCAGATAATATTTTACGAATATTTTCTGAAGAATGTTGTACATTCAAATTCATTGACGAAAACGCCGGAGAAATTTATGCGCGTAACGAATTTCGGACGAGGTTTTAGTTACGTTGGGGAATTAAATTATGGGATATAGACATTATTTATACGCAGTTCCGAAAAAGCAAGTAGAGGAAATTCGAGCGTGTAAAACAATCAAAGACTGGATTGACTTTGCAAAGCGGCATAAATATCGGTATGACGAAGATGATGAATGGTTTCCTCCATATAGAGTCGGTAAAGAACTTTACGAACTCGGGAAGCGTTCGGAAATCGGATTCAAACTGGAATCCGAAAGGCCGTCGCTGTTCACGTCGGAAGAGTTAAAGGAAAGATATTCAGATGATGGATTTGCTCTTCTAACGAAGGACGACTTTAAAGCAATTATTGAGTTTTATCGACAGAAAATTATTGATTGGCTTGAGAGCCTTCTCAATCCTAACGAAAGTCGGATAGACTCCAATAAGCTTTCTAAAGAAGAGAGAAAACATCTTGAGTGGGAATATGAAATTAGAGACAAGCTCGATGCTTGGAGCGGCAAATATTTCGGAATTTCTCCAATTGATTTGGATGAGAGTCGGGAGCGCATAACGGGCGACTGGTCGTATGAGTACGCGATTTTCGAGCTGGTTCGGTTATATAAGATTTTCGACTGGGAGAATGACGATTTGGTTTTAGTGGGGTGGTAATATATATGGAAAAGATTTTTTATACGAATGCTCGCGGAGCCGGCAAGACAAAATGGCTTGTAGATCAATATATTAAAGAAAGATGCGCGGGGAATTATTGTATTTATTTGGGGAACGAACGCAAACGATATCGTTTTATAGAGGAAGTGAGTAGAAGAGGGTTTTCTTATTCACACGGCTTACCAGAAAATAACTATGGATATCCAATGTTGTATTTTTTTACTGATGATTTGGAGAACGAAATTGGAACAGAAAACCTATGCTATGATAGATATCGCTTCATGGGCGCAAAATGGTATATTACGCTCGATAGTGATTGTTTTGATAAAGAAAGCAGGTTATAAATGATTTATCGAGAAGAAGTTCGAGATCTTTTTTCTGTCCCGGATGATTATTATCTTGCGCATTGTATTAGCGCGGACTTCGGGATGGGAAAGGGGATTGTCGTAGAATTCAACAAGCGCTTCGACATGAAACATATTCTTCAGACAAAATATCCCGATTACGTCAATCAGTTCCATCGACAGAAAAGACTATTTGACTGCATTCTCGAGGGTCGAGTTTTCAACCTGATTACGAAAGAACGATATTTTGAGAAACCGACATATAACACTCTAACAGGCGCGTTGTGTAAAATGAAGGGTTTATGTCGGTCAGAAAATATTCATAAAATCGCAATGCCGATAATCGGGTGTGGGTTGGACGGACTGGAATGGGATAAGGTTTCCAGAATCATTAAATTTGTTTTTCAAGATGAAGATGTCGAGATTTTGGTTTGTAGACTATGAATGAAAGAGAGGTTTATTATGACTTGCAAAGACTGTATTCATTATGAAGCGTGCGACCGTCTCGCGGTTGGCTATAATATTATGCAGATTAAAACTTGTGTGTGCAAGTGTTTTTCAGATAAATCTGAATGGCTTCATCTTATCGGTAAAGATTACAAAACCGCATATTACCCTGTCGGGTATGGTAATGATGCTCAAGTAATAAAAGAACCGATATGCGGCTGGGGAATCAAGAACGGGAAACTATATGTTATTGACGAGTGTAGTGACTTTTACGAGCTTGGGGTTATGGTTTTCCTGACGAGGGAAGAAGCACAAAAAGACGTTGAACGGAGGAGAAAGATCAATGATTAAAATTATTAAAGATGGTCAAAAGGATTTTATTGCCAAATGCCCGACCTGCGGATGTGAGTTCTCATATCAATTGATTGATATTGGGTTGGGTTCGGTACCGTGCCCTTGCTGTGGAGGCCATGTTGCTCACAAGGAGTTTAAAGAGTCGTCTTTTGTTACTGCCCCACACGAAATTCCGTGTACGGTCACTCAACAAACAACAGCAAACTGGATTGCGCCAGATGTAACAATCGCATCTCCTAATATTCATTCACGATTTGATTCTCTTCAAATAATTCATGACTTATGCATCGATTATGATGGCTTCAACACGGTCGATGGGCTGAAATCGTTAATCGACAACATTCGAGCAATTACGGAGGAAACACTGAAATGACTAATGGTTCTTATTTTGTCGATAACAGAGCAATAGAAGGACAAAAATTCATCGCTCAAAAAGTCGTTGCTAAAATTACTTTTTGCGGAGCATTCGTAATGGATGTTTATGATTATATGAACTGGAATCCTCCGACGCCGGAACAGATTAAAAATCTGAAAGAAATGTTGAACATTGATGTGGAACTGATTGGAGAAGAAAATGAATCATGAAATTTTGTTTAGAGGGAAAAGCGTAGAAACAAATGAGTGGGTCTAAGGAGGATTTCATTGTGAGCAGAACGAAAGATTTTATTGATTCGCATCTGCCGATTCCGTTTCGCATCTCTGATTGGGACAATGGCGACAGAATTTTATATCAGTGCCCGAAGTGTCGTGCGTCTTTTCAGTTTTTCGGAGACTTGGAAAAATATTGTCACAATTGTGGAAAAAAATCGAGTGGAAATTTTCTCCAACATTTTTGGATGCCGACGAAAAATCAGAATATGATTCTTGTCCGCAAGAAGAAGTTTTGGCATTTTTATGTATTTTGTATCGGAAGGCTAAAAAGAGAAAAGAGGAAGCAGAAATGGAGAAGAAGGGATGATTTGAGGGTGATGAAACCCGTTTTTACAACCCCTTTAGCTTTAGCCGATGGGTAAGAAACGAAAACAGCTAATCTTTCGGAAAGGAGGTAATAACTAATGAAAGTTCTGAAATCATATAAATATAGGATTTATCCAAATGAAGAACAGGAAATATTAATTCAGAAAACTTTTGGCTGTTGTAGGTTTGTTTATAATCAAACACTTGCTTATAAAATAGAACTTTATAAAACGCAAGAGAAATCGTTGAGTAGGTTCGATTGCGAAGAATATATGGTTCATAATTTAAAAACCAATTATGAATGGCTTTTAGAACCAGATAAATTTGCTTTGCAGAGCGCAATTGAAAATCTGGATAGAGCATATCAAAAGTTTTTCAAAGAACATGCCGGATTTCCAAGATTCAAGAGTCGTCATAATCATAGAAAATCGTATACAACCAAAATAACCAACAACAACATTGAAGTTTCTTTTAAGAAAAATCAAATTAAACTTCCAAAGTTACGTTGGATTAAAGCAAGACTTCATCGAGAATTTGTTGGTAAAATTAAGAGAGCAACCATATCGCAGAATCCATCCGGAAGATATTTCGTATCAGTTCTTGTAGAACAAGAATATTTGCCGTTGCCGACAACCGGTTCTGCTGTTGGTTTGGATTTAGGAATTAAAGATTTGGTTATTGCTTCTGATGGAAAGAAATATGCTAATCCAAAAATTCTTGCTAAATATGAAAAGAAATTAGCAAGAGAACAAAGACGATTAGCGCACAAACAAAAAGACTCTCATAATAAAGAGAGGCAGCGTATTAAAGTAGCAAGAATTCACGAAAAGATTCATAATATCAGATTAGATTATTTGCATAAAACATCTAACGAAATTATTAGCGAAAACCAAGTAATAGTTTCAGAAGATTTAGCAGTATCTAATATGATGAAGAATCACAAATTGGCAAAATCTATCGGCGACTGTGGATGGTATGAACTAACACGACAATTAGAATATAAGGCAAGGTGGAATGAAAGACAGTATATTAAAATTGGAAGATTTGTTCCATCAAGTCAAACCTGTAATTGTTGCGGATATCGGAACAAAGAAACGAAAAATTTATCAGTTAGAGAGTGGGTTTGTCCGAGTTGTGGTACGAAACACGACAGAGATATAAACGCTGCTAAAAATATTTTAGACGAAGGATTGAAATTAATTGTCTGATTTATAAAAAACAATAACAATAGGGCAGGAATTGTCCGAATTTAAGCCTGTGGAGTTAGTAGGTTACGAGGACGAAGAAGCAGGAAGCCCCGATGCTTTAGCGTCGATGGTAGTTCACCAAAAGAAATATCTTTCGATGGATTGGACGAAAAGGTGTCCAAATGGTGTAAAGAGCATAGTTTCATTGGAAATCCTCCAATTGATGCGCAGTTTGCCCTTGATTTGATTTTCAAAACACTAATTGACGACAAAAAACATTTTGAATATTTAACGACAATGCCGGAGTCCACCGAACAAATAAATAGTATAAAACTTGATCTTATTTTGTGGGAATATAGTCCAGAGTATAGAAAGTGGATTAAAGGAGGAAAGAAATGAATAGGTGTGATTGTTATCGTGTCGAATCCGAAATTCATTGTTTCGTCGACGAAAACGAAGTTCCGATTTATGAAAGTATCAATGTTCCGCGTTGTTTGGGGACAAAGGAGAAGGATGTTTGTGATTGTGGTGGAGATAAATTAAAATGCAATTTTTATGAAAGAGTTCGAGCAGAAGCGGCAGAGGAAAAGAAGAGTCTTTCAACAAACAAAAATGTTCTCGAAGAAATAGAAGATCTGATTGGGGAGCATTGGGGAACGGATCCGATTTATTATACTGACTCCAAAAACAAGGAAGAAGCTGGCGCGGCGAAGTTATGCTGTAAAATTCTGGAAGCAATTCGGATCGCGCAAAGAGGAGAAAAATGATGAAAAAGATTCTTGAAAATACGCCAGAAACACGCGAATATCTTGAATCGCTTCCAAAGATTTATATGATTGCTTGCTGGGTCGGATATGGTGTTCGAGAGTTCCCGTTTGCTGGAAAATGTACCGAAAACGCCACCCCGTTTGTGTGGGATTATGACGATCAAAATGGGACCTGCGATTGCTATTTCCTTCGCAAATTAACAGACACAACAACTGGATGGATTTATGCTTGGACAACAAGCGAGAGTCGTGCTAAAGAAATTGCGGCGGCGCTAAATGAGAAGGCTGGGGAGAGCTGGAGAAATTCATAGGACAATTAAATTATTTTTCAAAAAGCCCTTGACAAGCGGGGCTTTTTGTGATATAATAGTAGTAGAAGTGAAAGGAGAGATTGTTATGGACGAAAATTTTTATGGCGAGAATGTTTTTTTCGACAACGGCAATATGGGAGATCCAAACGAGAGCAAGGAGTTTCTCGAAGGTCTTGCTAAAACCGAAAGACTTCTCAAAAATCAGGAACAGATCATTGAAGATGCGCAGGAGTTAAAAAGACTTCTGACCTTGAACTATCGGACCAAAATCATTTCATATAAAACCATTTACGACATTTCCAGACCGATGATTAAAAAAGCACAGGAAGAATTCGACGAAAAAGACGGTCGCAAGAAAAAAGACAATCTCCGTTGGCTTGAAAAACAAATTCGAGACGATTTCGTTCCGACGTGGAGCGGAATTAAAATTACCGAATTTGCAACATATGGAGTTAGATCGGTTTCGGATATTGTCTATTTTACGAATCTCGATAATGGAGGAGAATATTTCCTCTATATTCCAAACAAAGCAAATATGTCTGCCAGCGATCTATACTGGGACGATTTTTATGGGAAATTCTGTTTTGGAAGAAGAGTCAACGGTGTTCATATGAATGTGTTTGAATTCGGGTATACAATTAACGAAGTCAGAGACGGCGTGTTCAACTATCAGCAAGATCACGCACTGGAGGATTATGGCAGCAACAAGTAGAATTATCGTCGAAGGATTTGTAAATAAGCAGATTTTTCCACGGACAAAAGTAAAAAGCGGAGATTTCGCCATATTTACATTCTCGCCGGAAAGCGTAATCGGAGAAATCGACAATAGAACAAAAAATCCAAAATATAAAACGGACGATATAACATTCAAAGGTCGCGTTCCCGAACTTGATGGTGGAACAAGATATAAAATTACTGCCGATCTAAAACAGGACGCGAAATATGGCTGGCAGTATGATATCGTCAGCATTAACTCCGTTGTTAAACTCGACACAGAAGCAGATGTCAGAAAGTTCCTCGGTTATGTTTTTACGGAAAATCAAATCAACGCGCTATATGATGCATATCCGAACCCCGTTGAGGTTTTGGAGCGTGGAGACATCAAGGCACTATGTAAAATCAAAGGAATTAAAGAGGCAAAGGCAACAAAGTTATTAAACAAATATAACGCTTCTAAAGATAGCAGTAAAGCATATACAACGCTGTCAGAGTTTGGATTGTCAAAGGCAACAATAGACCGATTAGTCGAGCATTACGGTTCCGCAGATATTCTTGCCGAAAAGGTAAAGAACAATCCATATGCGCTGATTGGAGAAGGCGTCCGAATTGGTTGGTCGAAGGCGGACAGCATGGCGCTACGAAAGGGAATTCCGACAAACTCGCAGTTTAGAATCAATGCATATGCGTTGTATTACTTGAGAAACCTTGCGGAGGTCGATGGACATACTTGGGTTCCGCTGGAAGCCCTTGGTTCTGGTATCAAAGGTCTGTCTAAAGATATTTCCACTGAAATGGTGAAAAGAGAGCTCAGACGAATGGTCGAGAACAAAACGCTGTTTTATGACAAAGAGACAAAGCGAATCGGACTGATGAAATATCGAAAGCTCGAAGAGATGATTTGTCGCGAGCTTTTGAGACTTCAAGATGCAGAGTGTCGCAAAATGGAGTTCGTTGAAGAGACAATCGCAGAGTGCGAGGAAACCGTTGGGTTCCAATATACTGAAGAACAGAAAGATGCGATACGAAATTTGGTGAATAAAAACGTCATTTTAATGACGGGAAATGCAGGTTGCGTAGACAAAGACACTGAGTTTTTCGACGGAACAAAATGGAAAAAGATTTCAGAATATGAGCCCGGTGACTTAGTTCTTCAATATAACGACGACGGAACAGCCAATCTGACAAAGCCATTAATGTATTTCAAAAAACCGTGTGATGAATTCTATCATTTTGAAACAAAATACGGTCTTAATCAAACGGTCAGCGAAGATCACGATATGATTTATTGGACGGAAACAGGAATTAAAAAAACCAACAATATAAAAAATATAATATCTATGCAGAATACCTATTTTGTTGGTTTCACTGGTAAGTTTAAAACCTGTTTTAATTATGGAGGAGCAGGAATACCTTTGACCGACGAACAAATACGGGTTATGTGCGCCGTTATTTGTGATGGGTCTTTTTATAAAAATATGGAGAATAGTCCAAGCGCACCATCTTTTAACAGATGCCGGTTCCATATTAAAAAGGACAGGAAAAAGGAAAGGCTTCGCCAGCTTTTTACAAATGCCAATATTCAATGGAAGGAATCAATTTCCGCCACAGATGGATATACAGATTTTTATATTCAAGCGCCATTAAAAACAAAAGTGTTTGACAAATATTGGTATAATTGCGATAATCACCAGCTTCAAATAATTTGCGACGAAATTATGTTTTGGGACGGGAGCGAAAGTATCACCAAAAATGGCGTAGTTCGTAAAAAGTTTTCCAGTAATGTAAAAGAAACAGCAGAGTTTATCCAGTTTGCTTATTCTGCTTGTGGATATAGGGCATCCATTTATACTCGCGACAGGGTCGGCCAGCAATATTTTACTTGCGGAAAAATATATGAAAGAAAATCTATAGAATATAGCGTTACCATTACCAATAAAACACTTATAGGATTAAGCGGAGTTAATGATCACAGACATAAGAAGACAGAAATATCTAAAGTCCCGTCAGAAGATGGCTATAAATACTGCTTTATGGTAGAATCTACAATGCTTGTTTTGCGTAGAAATGGATGTATTTTTATTTCTTCCAATTGCGGAAAGAGTTCTTTGATGTATCCCGTGTCTCGTATATTCAGAAAGAACGGATTGGAATTCGAAATCTGCGCTCTTTCTGGCAAAGCTTCGCTAAATCTTCATGAAATCACCAAGGAAGATGGGAAAACAATCCATCGTCTGCTGGGATGGAATCCGAAATTCGGCGGTCCAACATTCACAAAAAACGACCCACTTCCAACAGACGTTGTTGTTTTGGACGAGGTTTCAATGGTCGGCGGTGAGTTGTTCTATTCATTGATTTCGGCGATTAAAGATGGCGGAAGGTTGATTATGCTCGGAGATCCTGGACAGCTGGAATCGATTGGTTTATGCAATTTGATTTCTGATTTAAGGAATTCTGGAAAGATTACCTGTGTTCATTTGTCTAAGATTTTTAGACAGGCTAAAAAATCTGGCATTATTACCGATTCTTTAAAAGTAAACGCGCAAATTCCCATCATTCCACCGAAGTTCCACGGAGAAGAAATTCACGGAGAACTGAAAGACCTAAAAATAATCGCAAAGTATTCTGCCGAAGAATGTCTCGAAACAATCAGGAAAGAATTCAAGCGGATTCACTTCGACGAGAATATTCCAATCGAAGATATTCTAATTCTTTCTGCAAAACGTTCAATGGGTGATTTGTCTGGACGGTCGATTAACCACGAGATTCAAAGTATGATTAAATTTGAGGACGAAAACCCGCTAAAAATCACATATTCTGACGGAATCAAATATGATGTATTGTATCACGTTGGCGATAGAGTAATTGTGACAAAAAACAATTACGAAGTGAAAACTCCAGATGGTGGATTGACAGAAATTTTTAACGGAAACATCGGAACAGTAGTTGCCAAAGATAATTTCCGAAGACAATTGATTGTTCGTCTCCCACAGGGAGATGTCATTATCAATGGAGATATGCTCCTCGAGCTTCAGCTCGGGTATGCTATTTCGACGCACAAGGCTCAAGGGTCGGGTTTCCCATATGTTATCGTGGCGTGCGACCCCGGAGCATACCAACTTCTCACAAAGCAGTGGTTGTATACGGCGTTGTCGAGAGCAAAGAAGTATTGCGTTCTTGTTGGAACAGATAAATCAATTAATCAGTGTGTTAAAACAGACAGAGTAACAAGAAAGTCAACTTGGCTCTCGGAGCTATTGATGTTCCCCGAAAGAATTTGTTGTATCCGGATGACGGATTCAACACAAGATGAATATATTAAAATGGATATAGAGGAGTAATTTATGAAAAACGAAAATAAAACAAATGTTGAGAAATACCCCATTGATGAGCTTTATTATCTTCGATACGATCTGCGCATCGCCGAAGATGCCGGAGAGAAAAGACACCCATCTGAAGTAATCAAAGAACTTGGCGGCAAGAAACTCGCGTTTTATGGTTGTCCGATAGCGGATTGTGTTTTTATTCTTGCCCAATTTGGCACCGCGCCCACGTTGCCGGAGTATATTCTCGATAAGTCAACAGATACATTCTCTGTCATAAAAGAGCATAAGGGCAGAATCAGGGAAGAATTTCCGGAATTTATTTTGGAGGAGTAAGATTGTGGCTAAATTTTTAGTTATGGACCCGGGCGAATTTATCGCCATCGATCCGAAAACCGGAGAAGAAAAGTTTAGAGCGAAAACTAATATTGCCGATGCTAACGGGGAATTGGCTAATAATTTCGTGAAAGAAATTGATCGCTCAATTGGAAAAGCGAACGAAGAAAACAATGTTAAAGATGTTAAAAAGTATCCAATTAACGAACTTCATCATTTGCGATATTGTTTACACACCGCAGCAGTGGATGGCGTTCGCAAGCATCCGGCGAAAGAAATAGAAGATCTTGGTTTGGAAATTCTTGCTTTCGACGGATGCCCGCCCATCGAGTGTGATTTTGTTCTTGTAAGAGCCGAAAAGCTTCCGTCGCTTCCAAGATATATTGAAGACATATCCATCGATAAAGACAGCAAGAACACAATTAAAAAATGGTTTCCAGAGTTTATTTTGGAGGAGTAAACGATGTTCACAATTTATCAAATTCACAAAATGTCTGGCGAGTTCGAAGATTATCTCGATACCATCATTGGTTCATACCTTCGTAAAGAGAGAGCGGAAGAGGTAATTAAAACACTTCGAGATAAAGAAAAAGAAAGCCGGGAGAGATCGTTAAAATGCCAAAACTGTCCGATACACGATTATAATTGCGACTTTCGTTCGGTAATCAACGAATATTGCGAAGATTTCGAAGAAGAACGCGAGTTGGATGATGGAGAAGAACAAACATTCTGCAAAAACGAATATTATTTATATTCTTCATATGATGCTGTATATTATGAGATACAAAAAGTGGAGGTCGAAGAATGAAAGAACAAAAACATATTCCCGGCAAGCCGATGTATTCAGTTGGAGATCGGGTTTCTTTCCAGATGACCATCGATGAAAATGTCGAAACCTTCGACGGAATTATCGAAATTGTCGATAGGTTTGGGGCGTGGGAGATTAATAACCCTCGAGAACCTTCGTATGACATTATGGTTGAGAACTGGAGGGACGGCGGAGAACCTGCTCTTGTTAAGCACATTAGAGAATCAAATATCGTAAAAACTACGAAAGGATAATAATTATGTTGTCAGATATCGAAATTGCGCAAGCAACAGAGCCGAAGCACATCAATGATGTTGCTAAAATAGCCGGAATTCCAGAAGAATATATCGAACAGTACGGAAAATATAAGGCAAAAATAGATCTTAAATTTCTTGAAAAATCAAAAAAGGAAAACGGAAAATTAATTCTCGTAACAGCAATGACTCCGACTCCTGCAGGAGAGGGGAAAACAACGACGACCATCGGACTTGCTGATGGATTACGCAAAATCGGCAAAAAATCTATTGTCGCGTTGCGCGAGCCGTCTCTCGGTCCTGTGTTTGGCGTAAAAGGCGGTGCTTGCGGTGGCGGGTATGCGCAGGTTATTCCAATGGAAGATATCAACCTGCACTTTACGGGGGATTTTCACGCCATCGGCGCCGCGAACAACCTGCTGGCGGCAATGCTGGACAATCATATTAAACAGGGAAATGAGCTTGGTATCGATCCACAAAAAATTACTTGGAAACGGTGCGTTGATATGAATGACCGACAGCTGCGGAACATCGTAGACGGACTGGGCGGTAGCTCCAATGGGGTAACTCGCGAAGACGGATTCGATATCACGGTTGCTTCGGAAATTATGGCTGTTTTTTGTCTTTCAAGTTCTATTAGCGATTTGAGAGAGCGCCTTGGAAGAATCATTGTTGGTTATACTTACGACGATAAGCCCGTAACAGCAAACGATCTTCGCGCCACTGGAGCAATGACGGCGTTGCTTAAAGATGCAATAAAACCAAACCTGGTTCAAACTCTCGAAGGTACGCCTGCGATTGTTCACGGAGGGCCGTTTGCAAACATTGCGCACGGTTGTAATTCAATTCTTGCGACAAAGATGGCGATGAAGCTTGGAGATTATACAGTAACAGAGGCTGGATTTGGTGCCGATCTCGGAGCAGAAAAGTTTATTGATATTAAATGTCGAACAGCCGGTTTTCATCCAGATGCGATTGTCGTCGTGGCAACGATTCGTGCGCTGAAAATGCACGGAGGCGTCGCGAAAGCCGATTTGGGCAAGGAAAACCTCGAAGCCATAGAGGCAGGCATCGGCAATCTAATTCGGCACGTTAGCAATATTCGCAGAATTTATGTGCCGTATGTTGTGGCAATTAACAAATTCGTAACAGACACAAATAAAGAAGTTGAATTTTTAGAGAAATTGTGTAATGATCGGGATATCAATGTCGTTATTTGTGATTCTTGGGCAGAAGGCGGAAGAGGAGCAGAAAATCTCGCAAAGGAAGTTGTTCGGCTGTGCGACGAAGACTCGTCCGATTTCACGTATTGGTATCGAGCGGAAGATTCAATTGAAAAAAAGATTAAAACCGTGGTGGAAGATGTTTATCATGGTTCCGATGTTAATATTCTTCCTTCGGCAAAAAGACAAATCGAAAAACTTGATAGACTCGGATTTGGAAATCTCCCAATTTGTATTGCTAAAACACAATATAGTTTTTCTGATAATCCGATGCTTCTTAATGCTTCAACCGGATTTACCGTAACGATTAAAAATGTTAAAGTCTGCGCCGGGGCAGGATTTATTGTTGTGTTAACAGGAGATATTATGACGATGCCCGGACTTCCAAAACACCCGGCCGCCGAAAATATTAATATTGACGAAGACGGTAAAATTATTGGATTATTCTAAAATATTTTCCAGAAACCCCTTGACAACCAAGGGGTTTTGTGATATAATAGTAATAGAAACGAGGTGAATATTTGTGGCAACCAATTATTTGTTAGAATTCATTCAAAATCATCCTAACGATTGGGAAGAAAAGCTGTCGTCTGACCCGTATAACCTGAAAATTTCTCGAGATGGCCCGTATGTGATGTTTAAGTATAATCAACTTTCTTCTGACTTTTCCAATCCAATTGTGCGCGAAGCACGCGGAATCATCTTTCGAGAAGACAATTGGAAGTGCGTTAGACGGGCTTTTGATAAATTTTTCAATTACGGAGAACCGAATGCCGTGGAAATCGATTGGAATACGGCAAAGGTTCAAACCAAAATAGATGGCTCTCTTGTGAGTGCGTGGTTCGATGACGAAAAATGGCACTATTCAACCAACGGAACTATCGATGTCTATAAGGCTCCGACTGGAGATATCAAACTTCCAACCTTCGGAGATGTGTTTGAAGAAGCTTTTCATAACAATGATATTACGAAAGAGAGATTCGAACGGATGGCTTCCAGAATCGTTTGCTATACTTTCGAACTTGTATCTCCGCAAACCCGTGTCGTAATTCCGTATGAGAAGCCGGATTTGTATTTCATTGGACAGCGGGTAATGCCAACGGAATGCGAAATGAATCCAGAAGAGTCTATTATTTCTTCATTTTTAAAAACTCCGAAAGAATACGACTTTCATTCCGCGCAAGATGTTATCGATGCGGCAAAAGAACTTCCGTGGGACGAAGAAGGTTATGTTGTTGTTGACAGCGATTTCAATCGTGTTAAAATCAAATCTCCGGCGTGGCTGGTCGCACATTACACGAGATCAAATAATTCGATTTCCAAAGAGTCGCTAATTCAGGTGGTTCTTGATGGAGAACAGGAAGAATTTCTCGTTTATGCCAACGATTATCGCGAAGAACTCGAATCTGTCGAACGGGAAATGGAAGATTTTGTTAAAGAGCTGAACAGCGCCGCAAGAGAAATGAAGAAAAAATACGCGGCGGAAGTTCTAAAGTATCCAAAATCAATTCAACCGTATCTGTTTTCAAAGATAACCAACCAAGATGCGGGCGATTGGGTAAAAGAAAATATGACAGCGTCCAAGTGGGTGAAATATTTAGAAGCAAGAAAGGAACAGTTCAATGGCGAAGAAAAATAAGTTAGAGAGGTTGGAAACAATCGAGCGCGATGGACGTCGGTATTCAGAGTTTGCGCTGTTTGTTGTGAAAAATCATGTCGGTTTTGGTGACGGAACCGAAGAAGATATTTCAATTCAGGTTGTTGCAGAAACTGACGCTGACGCAAAGAGAGTTGCGCGAGATGTTTTGTATGACGAAAATGGCTTCCGGGTGAGCGATGTGTTCGAGCAGGAAGTAACAGAAGCAGAGAGTTTTTGGATGGAGGAATGGGGAAGATGACGAGTGGAATTCCGAAGTTGGAAATCTTGATTGGCCTTCCGGGGAGTGGAAAATCGACCTATGCTGAAGAAGAACACGAATCAAGCAGCAATTCCGTTTATCTTTCTTCTGATAAGATTCGCGAGGAATTGTATGGCAACGAATCGATTCAGGGAAATCCGGCAGAAGTATTTACCTTGATGCAGAGTCGAGCAATTGAAGCACTAAAAAATGGAAGAGATGTGTTTTATGACGCAACTAATCTGACCAGAAAAGATCGCGCTGGAATTTTGGTGGCAACTCCAAGATATGTTTACAAGCAAGCAACCGTTGTTTTTGCCCCGTATGAGATGTGCGTTGAAAGAGACGCAGCTCGCGAACGGTCTGTCGGGAAAGAAGTAATTGATAGAATGATTCGTAGATTTCAACCTCCGTTTTACGACGAAGGCTTCGACTTTATCGATGTATATCAAAATTATTCTGACAAAGAATATGAACAATTTGTGAAGAAATACGGAAGCCTTTTGGAGCGTATGATGATTCTCCACGAAAATCCACATCACTCACTTCCTGTTTGGAAACACTGCCAAGAAGCGGAGGAATATGTGAAAAATCATTTCTTTGGAGATCGTTTAGGAGATGAACTCGCGTCTGCGGCTTGTCTTCACGATTGCGGGAAATATATTGTAAAAGACTTTCACGATTCGAAGGGAAATCCGAGCGATCACGCACATTATTATCAACACCAATGTACTTCGGCGTGGCAGTGTATGGAAGAAACTTTTAACGGATTTGTGATTTGGCTCGTTGGAGCTCATATGGATCCATTTTTGGACACAAAGTATTACCGCAACCTCGATCCGTGGATGAAAGACGCTATAGATATTCTCCACGAAGCAGATTTGGCGGCGCATTGAAAAAGGAGAAAACAAAATGATTTGTATTGTTTGCGGAAAAGAGTTTGACGGCAAGACATATTACGGTGAGTATTCAGATTGCTGTTGCAGCGAATGTTTTACGAAGAAGTTCTGGAACAACATTATTTCAGAAAAAGATGAACACATTATCGTAGACGGAACCTGTTACGCGATTGCACCGGCTCCAATCAACGGGTTTTATGGATTTGATGGTAGACATTTTAAGATTAAGATGTTCGATACCGGTGAAGTTATTGAAACCAACAACCTCTGGTGTCAAGGGAAAATTCCCGAAGAATATCGATATCTGCTTCCGAATACGGCACAGTTCATTGTGTGAAAGGAGGGATTTTCGTGAAAAGAAAGGTTTTCAAAATTATCGCCAGTATCTTGCTTCTTGCATCGCTTTTCGCTTTCGGCGGATGTGCTTCGTGTAATAGAAGTTTGAAAAGTTGTAACTCAAACATCAGCGGCGGATTGTATCGCACCGTAAATGTTTATTCGTTGGACGGCAAGTTATTGGCGACATACGAAGGCAAAATCGACATTGATGACAACGCCAATGGTTCCGTTATGTTCGACCTCGACGGAAAACGATATGTATATTACCACGCAATTGTAGAAATTATCGAAAAGTAGTTCAAAATTTATTAATATTTAAAAGGAGAAATAAGCAATGTCAAAATTGATTGCAACGCAGAAAATTCTCGAAGACGCAATGGAGGTCGTTGAGTTGGAGCTTCGCATCGTATGCGATTGTGAATATTCCGACGCAGAGTTTGACGAAAAAACTTTTGACCGGCTTCGTAAAATTCACAGATATCTCGAAAAATCCATCAAGCTTGCGGAGGGGAAAAAGAGAAATGTTAAAAACTAACAAAGAACTCGTTGAAAAAATCTTGGCTTTTGTTGCTTTCGTACTTATGTTTGTATGTGCAACAATGGTTTTTATCGCAGGATTTATCGTCGAAAACATCAGCGCGAGAATTGTCGGCGGTGTTGTGTTGACAATTTGGTTGTTTATTTCGGCAATGTGGGTTGTTCGTCAAATTAAAAATAAAAAAGAAAACAAGTAAAAGGAGAAAACAAAATGATTACTAAAGAACAAATTGAAAAGATTATCGAGGAAAGCTATTCCAATTATCCAAAGTTTCTTTCATCGACAATTGAAAAGATTGAGATAAGATTTAAGGCGCAGGCAACGCTCCACAGAGCAAGAAAGATTGAATATATTGTCACAAATCCCGGTCCAGTTGCTGACCGTCTGCGCAGAGACCTTGCGAATTATTTTACGGCGCTCGGATTCTTCGGCGGTCTTGGAATGAACGAAAACGGCGATATTGTTGTAAACCTGTCAATCGATCCTCCTGCAGAAGCAGCTCCGGCGGTGCCAGTAGAGACTCCTCCGACACCCGTTGATGCCGATGCGCCAGCAGAAATTCCCGAAGAAAATCAGTAAAATTCCAAAGAAATTTCCCAAAAGCCCTTGACAAACGGGGGCTTTTGTGGTATAATAATATCAGAAGGAGGAATCCTTCAAATATATTTATGAAAGGAGAAAGTATTATGAAAAAGTTCTTTCAGAAGGTTTCCAAATTCACAAAGAGGTTTCGTCTGCCGATTTCGACAATTGCTATCGCAATCGTTGGTGGAATTTGTGGCTTCTTCTTCGACTCCGTTTTGTTCGGGATCAATCCTGTATTTGCGGCATCAATCGAAGCACTTTTTCTGGCAATGATTTATATTGCACTGGAGACAAAGGCGCCGAAACTCAATTAATATCAAAGGAAGGTGACTTAATGGAAAATTTAGGTATTGTTATTCCTAAAAATGTGGAGAATCTTCAGCTCCCCGATCCCGATCTTCTTCACCAGTATGAAGATGAGGAAGCGAGAAGAATTTATCTCGAGGGTGCGATTGGAACTGAAGACGATCCAATGAACGACAATTCAATTGGAATTGTCAAAAGAATTCTCCGGTATAACCGGGAAGATAAAGGGCTTCCTCTCGAGGAAAGAAAGCCGATTATGCTCTATATCGACAGCCCCGGAGGCGATGTAACAGGCGCTCTCGTGTTGTGTCACATCATTATGATGTCAAAAACACCGGTCTATACCGTAAATATGTGTGCGTGTTTTAGTGCCTCGGGAGTCATTCTCGCCTGCGGACACAAGAGATATGCACTAAAGGGTTCGTCTGTTCTGATTCACAGTGGTTCAACCTATCTTGGAGGAACACGTGAACAGGCAGATTCGGCAAAGAAGTTTGTTGATAAATCAGACAAGAAGTTCAACGACATTCTCTTCAAGCAGACAAAGATTGACCAGAAGACCTATCGCTCGAAAGCTCCGAAAGATTGGTTTCTCGATGATGAGGAATGCCTGAAATACGGCGTTGTTGACGAAATCGTCGAAGATATTGATTCAATTCTCTAATCTTTTGTTCAAAATAACCAAAAAAAATAACCCCAAACCGCAAGGTTGCGGAGGACGGACTTTTCAAATAATCTGTTCGTCCTCCGTTTCAGAAAGGACTTTATATGAGCAAAAAGTCTAAAAATAAAATTAACATCAAATTCTGCGGCGGAAACTCTTGGGATGTAACCGGTTCGATGACATATATCGAAACACCAAATCGAAAAATTCTTTTGGAGTGTGGTTTGTGGCAATCGACTGGAAGCACTCTCGAGAATTGGAAAATCAATTCGAGAAGGTTTGATTTTAAGCCAAATAAACTTGATTATGTGTTTTCCTGCGACCGTCACGTCGACCACATCGGTTTGATTCCTCGGCTGTATTCTTCTGGAGCAACCTGTCCGATTATCGCTCCTCGCGGTTCTAAACCAATCGCAGAAATCTTGATGCGAGACAGCGCAAGGATTATCGCAGGAGATGCCGCTTCGCTTTCAGAGAAACTTGGGCGCGAGTATATTCCGTTTTATCTCGATTCCGATGTCGACACGGCGCTCGGATATTGGACGGAGTATGATGATGAAGTCATTACGCTGGACGAATTCGTAAAATTTAGATTCGTTCCATCCGGGCACATTCCGTTCGCAAGACAGCTTGAATTGTGGATTACAGAAGGAAATGTAACGAAGAAAATCGTTTATACTTCCGACCTTGGAAACATTCATTTGCCAAAACCGTATACGAAACCGTTCAAATCGGTTTTTGGACAAAGAGCAGATATTGTTATTGCCGAATCGACATACGCACACGAAGAAAAGATTGCCAACAAAAAGATGCGCAAAAAAGATCTTGAAAAACTTCGAATGGTCGTTGAACAGACTTGCGTTGAACAGCAGAGACGGATTTTGATTCCGAGTTTTGCGCTGGCAAGAACGCAGGAAATCGCAACTGTTCTATATGATCTATTTTCGAAAGAAAATTTCGACATCCCGGTATATATCGACTCCCCAATGGCACAAAACATTAGCCGCGCATATTGTGATGTTCTCGAAGGGGAGGCGGCAGAAAAGTGGCAAGAGGTTCTTGCTTGGAAGAATATTCATTTTGTTGGGGATTATATCGAAAGCAGAGAACTTCGCGATTCTGGGAAACCCTGTATCGTAATTGCTTCTTCCGGGTTTATGGTGGCTGGACGCTCCGTTGCTTGGTGCGCAAGTCTTCTTCCGAACACGGACGACAGAATCGTTACGATTGGATACGCCCCTCCGGGATCGATGGCATATACGATCAAACAGGGTGAACAGAAGACGATTTCAATCTCCGGAAAGAGATATGCAAACCGTTGTCAAATCACAAACCTTGGAAGTTTTTCCTCGCACATTCAAAGAGACAGTATTGTCAAAGAATATGGAAAGATTAACGCAGAAAAACTGTTCCTTGTTCACGGAGATATGGACGGCAGAATTTCTGTAAAACCCGAAATCGAAGCAGAGCTTTCAAAAAACAACCTTTCAACCAAAGTTGTCATTGTTCAAAAAAATATGGAGGTGGGTATATAAGTGGGACGAAGAAAAAAGTCTGAAATTGAATCCGAAAACGCTTCGCGGTCCAACCTCCTCGTATGCCCGATTTGCGGGAAGGAATTCAAGCCGACAGAAGAAACATATTGTTGGGTTCGAGAAGGACTTTACGAATATAGACAAGTGTGTTCGTGGGCTTGTTTCAAAAGGCGAGTCGATGAAGTTCCAGCCGACTATAATTCAACTGGAAAAACAAAGACAGCAAAGAAAGATACCGTAAAAGTAGATTTGTCAACAGCAGAAGAAACTAACGAAAACGAAGAAGAAACGAAAGAAGAGGAAAACGAAAATGCGTAGATATATCAACGATTATTGCGAAAGAATTGGTTCGAGCGAAGTTGCGTATGGAGCGAGAGTCAGTAAGAACGAGAGCCGTCCGTGCTGCTGTTCAAGATGTGGCAAAGAGATTTCGGAGTTTGCCACAGAACAGAGCTTCATCGATTTCGGAGAGCGGTTGTGCGACCAGTGTTATACCGATGAGCTGGCAGTTCTTGGACTTTTGATGAGGCGCAATGGGTAATCTATAAAAGCGTTGAAATAATCAAAAATTTTTGTATATATTGCACAATATATATTTTAACAAACTAAAGTATACTATATATTATACCGAAAAATTTGATAATAAAAGAGCGCTTTTATTCACATTTTTCACGGTTTCATAAAATTTTCTTCATTATATATTATATTACAGGGATTGAGGTGATTTTCTTGGACGCTCTTGCAACAAAGGTCAAATTGACCAACCATGCACGGCAACGCATTTATGAACGGTTTGGAAATCTCTCCGACCGCGAGCTTTCGGACCTTATCAGAAACGCAAGACTCAAAGGACACACGACAACAACAATGGATCAGGATCATTACGAATACGGGCTCTACAAACGCATCTTTCGGCGCGAGAGCGGGACTCGGATGATTCGGCTATACAAGGACGCATACTTCGTTTTTGTTAGCGGGAACAAAGCTGCCGGGTGCAAGCTGTTGGTAACAGTGATTTTATACGATCCAAATTGGCGAGAGACAAGAAAAGCCTCTTTCCGAAAAGTACAAGAGAAGGTTGAAGAAAATGGAAATGACGAATCTAACACGTAACATTCAATCAGCGTTGCCGGACAAAGCAATTTTTGACGCGCCAACCCTAAAAACTGGAGATGAATATTGGTATATTTCAACTAACGATTCAGAGAGCTGCGTAATCGGTTATGGAAAGCTAATCAATCAAATCAATCGCATCAAGAGTCTGATTACAACAAGGAACGCCTACGGGTCACAATTCGAGAAAATCTTCGTTTTCGAAAGCCCGTTTGAAAAGACCTACGTTTATTCTGCAAGCAGAGTGTTTTCCGATCTCGAAACTTTAGTGAAAACAGTCCGTGGGACATATCGAACAATTAGTTTCGCTGTTTCTGCGGTCGTTAGAATACAAGAGAAGGGAGTGGATATTGTTGGACTTTTCAATTAAAACCTTATCTGATGGCACAAAAGAGCTTTATGTTGATGGAAAAATGGTGGCAAGTGGGACGCAAGAAGAAATTCTACCAATTATGAGATTGATGACACAGCACGAAGCATTGGAAAAAGTATCAAATGATGAGGGAAGGGAGACTAATGGAGATGAAAATAGACACCACATATAATGTAAATTGTTTTGATTTTTTTGGCACAATGGAAGATAAAAGCGTTGACTATGATACAAGAGAATATGTGACGATGTGGTAATTTATGAGAAAGGTGGTGAGAAGTGATGGATAGAGAAAAACAGATTGAAGAAATGTGCGAGATAATAGCTTCTATGATATGCGAAGTGTATAACCCTCTGTGCGATGAAAACAAACCTCATACTTGCTCGCGTTGTTATGCAAATAGTACAAAAATTGGAGACTTTGCTGAAATGCTTTACAACGCAGGATACCGCAAGCAGAGCGAAGTTGCGAAGGAAATTTTTGATGAGATTGAAAAATTAGTGTCGACTAATAAAAAAACTGTTGGTTGTGCCACGTACGAGGAAACAATCTTTTATATTGAAGATTTCATAGAAGATCTTGCAGAACTCAAAAAGAAATACACAGGAGAAAAAGAAGATGCCGATGCGTGATTATGAAGATATGGAAAATATATCCATTCCGAAAGAGCAGGAAGAAATGATGAACATCATTTGTTACGCTTGGAAAGAGTGTTTCACATTAAAGAATTGTGAAGAGTGTCCTGAAAACTAAAACAAAAAAAGTAAAAAATATAATATTTTTTGAAAAACCCCTTGACAATAGGGGTTTTTTATGTTATAATATAAGTACAAAGAACGAATTCATATTAAGGAGCAAGCGAAGATGATTACAAAAACCTATATGATTCCCGAAGAGAATGTCGAAAATCTTGAGAAGAAGTTCAACATTGCGGCTCGTAAAATTCGCAAGATCAACCCAGAACTTGAACCGACAATGACAAAAAGTAATCATACAATCGTTCTCGTGCGCAAAATCGAGCTTCGTCCTTGCGATTGCCGTTCCGAATCGACCGTTAAAAAAGTTCCATACGAAGCTCGCAGGGTGGAGTTGAAAATACCGGACGAGGTTGTCTTCGCAGAAAACAATTGGGCGTTCGGCGGTTCCGTAGAACCCAGTGACATTGATGGAAAAAACTTCGTTAATGTTAATTTGTCCGGCAAGGATCTGGGATTCATCGTCCCGTCGAACTATTTCACATCGAACCCCTGCTCCTGCGATTACTGCAAAACCGACCGCAAGCGCACAAAGACCTACCTCATTACCAATCGAACAACTGGCGAGTGGAAACAACTCGGCAAAGAGTGTTTGAAACTTTTCGTAACCGGAATCGACATTGATGCAATCGCGACCTTTGAGTCTTTTATTAAAGAAGCAGAAGACGCGGCAAATCCCGGAGACGAACTCTTTTACAATCGTCGCGCACGGTTCGTGGAGGTTCAGAGAGCACTTGAACTTGCGCAGGCGGCAACGAAGATGTTCGGATTTGTAGCAACGAGAGACAACGCTGGAAATTACAACGTCTTTTCAACAAAGAACATTGTTCAGGCGAAAATTTTGAAAGAAATGGGTTGCCCGAGCGACTTGCTGAACATCACCAACACCGAAAGAGAAAAAATCAATCTCGCTGTTGCGAAGCTGACGGTTTATCTGGAATCTGCTGAAGAAAGCATTTCTAACGACATTATCGCCCTTCAGGAGACCGTTACGGAGCTTCCTGATGAGCCGTATTACAACAATTTGAAAACCGTATTGGCAAACGAATACGTTCCGCTCGACAAACTTGGACTTCTTGTCTCGGCTCCGAAAGCAATATCGCGGTATTATGAGTTAAAGAAAATGCAAGAAGAGAAAGAAAAACTTGCAAAATCGTCCAATTACATTGGCGAGGTTGGAGAGAAGATTTCGGTGAATTTCATCTCTGGTCGTGAGGTTGCCTGTTGTGAGACGCAGTTCGGGCTTCTTCACATTTATGAGTTCAAGGACGCGAATGGGAACACAGTTGTTTGGAAAAGTAGTTCGAACAAAGACATTCCCGAAAGCGGCGTTGTTACCGGAACAGTGAAAGCGCACGAAGAGTATGACGGTATTAAACAGACGGTTATTTTGAGAGCAAAAATTACAGAGTGAGAGGAGATTGAAAATGAGAAGCAGTAAAATCAGGGTTGGGGATACGGTTAACTACACCAAAAACACAGACTTCGGACCAGGAAAAGTTGTGAAAATTATACAAAAAAGAATCCCGGTTCGCAATCACATCGAAACAATTTGGACTGTCTATGCAGTTGAATTACCAGAGCCGTTTAGCGAAGGTGATAACGGCGAATGGTTCCCTACTTGGAAGGATGACATTGTTGTTGGTGACAAAGGACGAGAAAAAGGTTGTATTTGGACGACGGAAGAATTCCTCGAGCAGCTTTCAGACCTTAATGATGATATGTCAGACTGGGGGTGAAATTATGATCGTTTTGTGCATTTTAGGAGCCTTCGCCATTGCTACGACAACGATGATGATGTTCGTTTTTGTTCATTCTGGCAACATTTCTCGAGCAGAAGAGGTGCGAGAAAGAAAAGAAAAAATGAATAATTTAAAAACAAATCTTGCAAAAACGGAGAACAAAGACAATGAGTAAAAAACAATATGTTGACAGACGATTTGGGAATTCTAACAATTTTCAGAGAGTTGTCGAGTTATACAAAGATGGAGTTCTTCAAAAAAGAAAAAGATATTATGAATACGATCAAGCAGAAGTTCTTCGGGAATACAAAGACGCTGGGTATGAAGAGGCATTTGCCCATTCAGACGTTCAAAGATTGCGAGAAAATTATTTCCGATTTAGCCAAAACGAGGTTTTGAGACCAGAACAAAAAGAGAGGGAAGTCGTTATGTATTGTCCAAAATGCGCAACCACAATGATTGTAAAAGGAGAAGTTGGTTCTAGAAGATGTTATTGTTATAATTGTGGATCGATGTTCGTTGAAACTTACGATGCCGAAGCAATTCATCAACGGTCTTGGAAATTTATTCAAACAACAGGAAACAATGCCATTCGCGAATATCTTCAACTCGAAGAAGATGTTGAAAAAGAGAAGGCGGAGCGCGGCACAGAGTGAGTAAATAACGAGTAAATCAAACAATGCCTTTCAACGTTTTATTTTATCAGTCTCCGTGGACAATGTTTCACGGGGCAGTAACCATACCAGAAAACAATTCAAATTCTTCTACAAGATAAATAACAAAGAAAATCAATCGCAGAATTGATTCTTAAATAATTAGAAAGGAAAACATAAAAATGGGAATCATTATTGATGGAAAAGCAATTGCCGAGAAAGATAACGAGGTTACGGCGGCAAGAGTTCAGAATCTTATCAAAAACGGACACGCGAGACCGAAGCTTGTTGTGATTCAGGCAGGCAACGATCCAGCTTCTTCGACATATGTTCGCAACAAGAAAATCGCCTGCGAGAAAGTGGGAATTTTGTGTGAAGATATTCACATCGACGAAGAGAAAGATCCCGCCGCTACAGAGATGAGAATTATCGGAGAAATCCAGAAGGCGAACAGGGATGACAACATCAATGGAATTTTGGTTCAGCTTCCGCTTCCGAAAGGGGTCGATGAAGAGACCGTCCTTAACTATATCAATTCATTCAAGGATGTTGATGGGTTCGGATATCTCAATGCCGGAAAACTTTTCTCCAAGAAGGACCCCGAACCTTTCGGATTTATTCCATGCACGCCGGCAGGGATTGTTCATATGTTGAATTCAATCTCCGTTCCTTACGGAATCAATTTCGCTGGAAAGAATGCGGTTGTTATTGGACGGTCTAACATTGTTGGAAAGCCGGTTTCAATTCTCTTGCAGAGGATGAATATGAATGTTACAATGCTTCACTCAAAGACTTCCGACGAAGACAAACAATTTTACTGTCGTCACGCAGATGTGATTGTTGTGGCAACCGGACACGAAAATACGCTTACAGACAGACATTTTTATGGAGACAAAAAGCCAATTATTATTGATGTTGGTATTCATTGCGGAGAAGATGGAAAGCTTCACGGAGATGTTTCGGAAGAAGTAAAAGCGAAGTATTCAAGTTATTACAGTCCATGTATTGGTGGTTGCGGTCCTTTAACAATTTCAATGTTGTTAAAAAATACATGTACTGCGGCAGAAAGAGGCAATGGTATTTTTAATGATTAATGTTGGGGATGTTTATCAAAGAATGGAATAAAGAAGCAATCAGATGGAACTTAATCGCTAACGGAAATACTTCCAAAATCCCGACCGATTTCAAAGATATCTATATCAAAGTCTACGACCCCGAAGAAGGCGTTGCCCTCTTCCAAGATGAATATACTCTCAAATCCAAAGGACTCAAGCTTGCTTGGACCAGAGACAATTAACCCATTTTATCCAATAAAACATCAATAATCACAGGGCATCTTCGGGTGCCCTCTTCTTATATTGCCCAACCAAACATCATCCTCCTGCCTTATATTTATCCTTATCCATAGCCCTTAAAATCGATTCTATCACCCATCTAATACCCAGATTTTTATATCCCCCAATTCATACCATTATTCCCTTGTCCTCCCTCCATTTTCCACCATTTCTCCCCACTTTTATCCATCCACCTCTTCTAGTGTGGAAAATGCGGAAAAACCTGTGGAAAACTTACTCAAAACACTTAATTATATTCAAATACTGTTTAATTATTACTTAAATATCCAAGAAACACCCAGAAAACCCTCTCTAGACATTCTTTGTACACAAATCATCATACGATTGGGTGATCTAACTTATATATTCTATCTCGATACTAGTACTAGTATCTAGTCTAGTATATAGTCTGAAGGATCATATATATTTGGGGAACCAAGTTTCCCCACACCCCCTCCTGTTCTCGATGTCGTCGCAGTAGTCCGTGCCGAGGATGTTCTTT
>OIWU01000387.1_pt1 | contig 55781 bp, 78 predicted proteins | sample 1587711 | NCBI WGS metagenome assembly OIWU01 (sample SAMEA3888909, study PRJEB22519) | human gut metagenome | biome: human gut; feature: human-associated habitat; material: faeces | place: Denmark | collected 2010 | reverse complement strand
ATGTTCCAGTTAGGTATATAATATAATTAGAAAACAAAAGGAGAGATATGTATGCGAACAAAGGCTTTTGTGAGAATAGAAGGGCGCGACAAGGAACGAACGATATATGAAAAAAATGGTATTAACTATGTGCGCTACAAAGGTAAGGCCGTTCAAGTCTGGTTGCGTAGTGATGGTGAAAATTATGCTGATTATCAATGGGCTTGGTAAAAATACTTGACAAAACGCTTGTGAAGTGATATAATATAATCATTAAAAGAAAAGGAGATAAATCCAATGACAACTGCCCAGAGTAAAGAAATTCGCGCTTTTTGCGCTACCATTGATATGGAAACCCCTCGCACCGTTCAGGCAATTATTACAGACCTTCGCAATCATTATAAAATGTTTTGGTTTGACGAAGATAAGGTTCGCCACACCCTCATTAAAAATGGCGCTACCAGTTTTACGCTTGGCAACGATAAAGAATATTTTTATTTTGCCGATGATGCACTGACGCGCCTTAAAACGCCCAACAATGAAACAAAGCGCGTTTTTACTCGTCTTGAAAAATATAAAAATTCTCTTGACAATCACAAAATTCTGTGATATATTATAAATACGAAAGGGGGATTTACCCAATGCGCAAGATTTATAGCGACGAAGATGTAAAGAAAAAGTATATGGCTACTGTCGAAGAAGCCGACCATTACGACGGTCAACTTATCACTTTTGTGAATTGGCTTTATGACAACGGTTTTTACAACAACGCCGACGACAATAATATTGCCGATGGTTTTTCGTCTACCCGTTTTGTCCAGAATAGTAAAATTTCTATTGGAATTGATACCCGTGAAGATAAGTGTGTAATTGGTCTTGACCCTTCCTTTTGCTATGATAAATGCTCGAAGTGCTCTATCATTGTAGAGCTTCCTCTCTCTAAACGCAAGGAAGAAGCCTTTTATAATCTTCTTAATCTACTTATGGTAAATAAGCACGCTTATCGTGAATGGAGCAAAAATGCGCCTACTTCTTGGTGCGGAAATTATCTTCATTTTGAACGCAAACAACCTTGACAAATAAAGAATTTTATGATATGATAATATCATAAGAGGTGAGCAATATAGATATGCAGTCAATGAATGAATTGATGAATGAACTGAAAAAATTGGATATCCCTTTTGAAATAAACGAAGATGATAGCTTGGTTATACCAAGATATGAATGGATGTCTAATTTTGCCGGAGTATACAGCGAAGCCGGTCATTATACTTTTGGTATATCTAAAAATGGTCGATGGCAGAAGGAAACATTTCATGATGTTTATACGCTTGGAGAAATGGTAAAATATATAGCACGCTTTTATTTTGAAGAGCGTGAAGAAAACCCCTCTTGACAAATAAGAAAAAATGTGCTATAATATATATTAAACGTGGGCGTGTGGCCAAGCTGGAAAGGCACAACACTTTTAATGTTGGAATTGCGTGGGTCCGAATCCCACCACGCCCACCATTTTATGATAAAAGGAAGAATGTTATGAACGAAAAATCTTAGACTCAGGTTCTTAAAGATTATAGAACAAGACGCCGTCAACGTATGTTTTATGTAATGGGCGGGTGTTGCCAAGTTTGTGGTTATAATAAATGCTTAGCTACATTAGAGTTTCATCATTTAGACCCAACTATTAAAGAATATGGGCTAAGCACATCGTGGTCTATTAGTTGGGCAAAAACAAAAGAAGAATTAAAAAAATGTATTTTATTATGCGCAAACTGCCATAGAGAAGTTCACGCAGGAGTACTTGACGTTTCAAACCTTCAAAGTCCTTTCGACCAAGAAAAAGCTGATGAAATTACTCAAACTATAAAAGAGATAAAACAACATCAACGTTATTATTGTCATAAATGCGGAATAGAAATTGCTTCCAATAAAGCCTATTATTGTGTAGATTGCGCGAAATTAATGAGCCGTAAAGCTGTCCGCCCTAACCGAGAAGAGCTTAAAAAAGAAGTTAGAGAAAATAGCTTTCTCTCATTAGCAGAAAAATACCAAGTTAGTGATAACGCCATTCGTAAATGGTGTAAAGCAGAAGGACTGCCAATTCATAAAAAAGAAATTGACTCCTATACCGACGAAGAATGGGCTTTAATTTAATATTTACATTAATTAACATCGACATTAACATATTAATGTCGATGTTTTCACTTGACAAATTTAAAAAGGTATGTTATAATATAGGCATAATCCAAAAGGAGGAAGAAAGATGCGGTTTGAGGTTGTTGCGGTCGAAATTGATACTGGGCTTGTCCACCACGTGCAAGATTTTGGAGAGAACGAAGCAAAGGCTAAACAGTGGGCTGGAATGCTTGATGTGCAGTTTAAGGGCGCTGTAAAATGTTTTGTTGTGGTTTGTAAAAGCCTTGACAAAGGCGCGGAAACGTGATATAATATAATCAAGATAAGGGGAGAAAACCCAAAAGGAGAGGTAAATATGAAGCTGGCGATTGGGCTTATTTTGATTTTTGGTAGCGTCGGCGCGTTTGAGGTTGGAACTATTCACATTGCGCGATTTATTTTTCAAGAAATAATTGGTATTTATTTTCTTGTGAATGGAATTGCTCGCCTATATAAGAGGTATTGATATGTTTAAAGAACTTAAAGAAAAACTTGACGAACTCAAAATTAATTATTTTAATGTAGCAGAGGAATGTATCACAATAGCTCGTGACAATAAAACAAGAATGGCTATTATGTATGATAAAAAATATGACTTATGCGCATTTTATATCAAGAACATAACAAAAGATACCATTGGCATGGAAGATAATCTTGGTAAATTGATTACCACAATTGCGCGCTATTATGAGGGCGAGGTTATTTAATTCTACTTACTTTTGGAGTGATAACGATGTGTAAAATTAGAATTGAAAAATCTAAATTCTTTAATGCTAAAATTGTTCTCTCTACAAGTCATATTCCTTTTACTGCTCATTTTTTTGATGATGCGGTAGAAGTTGAGGTTTCAAATAAATTTAAAAATGTTCTTGACAAATTGAAAAGCCTGTGATATAATATAATTACAACAAAGGAAAGGAAAGTGTTAAAAATGAAGTGGTTTTGGATAATTTTGATTGAAATGGTTGTGTATCTTACAATTCTTAATATTGTAAAGATTGCGGGAGTAAGTATTGGTTCTGCTTTTTGTATTGGCTATCTCACAAGCGGTATTGTACTCCCCACTGTAAAGATGGTTTTTTCAAATCGAAATTAAAAATACCCTCTTGACAAATGATAAAAAATATGATATAATATATATAGCGAATGGCTCTTCCCGCCTGTAAATTGGAGAAGTGAGGTTTGGAGTTTTTGTAGAGTTAAAAACCAATTTTATATAGGGGTGTCGCCAAGAGGTTAAGGCGTCGGTCTTTGAAACCGATATTTAAGGGAAACCTTTTTCGCTGGTTCAAATCCAGCCACCTCTGCCAAATAAAGAGGATAGACCAGAGTAATTAACTGGTTGACAAGAAGAACTCCCTTCTTCCTCTTTTTATACTTTTGGAGTTGAGGAGAAAAATATTATGGTAAAATGTGGAATATACAAAATCGAAAATTTAATTACTCATCATATTTATATTGGTTAGTCAATAAATATTGATACTCGTTGGCGTCGCCATAAAGGTGAAATTCATAATAGTAAAAAAGATTATCCACTGTATCGGGCTATTAATAAATATGGTATAGATAATTTTTCTTTTGAAATTATTGAAGAGTGTTCTAAGGAAGCCCTTGATGAGCGAGAACAATTTTGGATTAAATATTATAATTCATATAAAGATGGCTATAATCAAACTGCTGGTGGTTAGGGAGCAAAATGTTGTGGTTCTTCATTAGACTATAAACAAGTAGAAGCAATTAGAGAAGAACTACGAAAAACGTGTAAGACCAATATAGAAATCGCTAATAAATATAAAGTCAGTGAAAATATTATAAGTGGTATTAATACCGGTTATTATTGGTATGAAGATGACGTATCTTATCCAATACGACCGCACAATTTTTCACAAAAAGCGCGAAGTTTAATAGCTCAAAATCAAGAACTAACTGCGCAAGACGTTTATACAGACAAGCAATTTCAACAGACAGAATATTTTTGTTCTAAATGTGGTGTAAAACTTGCGAGTAAGACTAAAACAGGATTGTGCCATAAATGTGCTTGTGAGAAGCGTCGCGTCGTAGAACGCCCAAGCGCAGACGAATTATATCAATTATTAAAAGATAATAATGGCAATTTTACCTTAGTAGGCAATTTATATAAAATGGATGATAATGCTATCAGAAAATGGTGTATGAGCTACGGAATACCTTTTCACTCTAAGGATTATCGTCCGCCCAAAGAAGAAAAAATAAAGCAACCTAATCCCGCCTTGCCCAAGCCAGTTGCTAAATTAGATTTAAACACGGGCGAAGTTTTAGAAACTTACTCTTCTATTGAAGAAGCCCAAAAAATAAACCACGTTTTTCACGTTGGACGTGTTTGTTCTGGTGAGCGTTATAGTTCTGGTGGGTTTGGTTGGAAATTTATTTAAAAACCCCTTGACAAATAAATCAAAAAATGCTATAATAAAATCACAAAAAACAAATAAGAGAAAGGAAACAAAATTATGAGAGATTTTCCGATGGAAAAGTATCGTTTTATCATTCAGCCGGAGAAGCGTCGAGTTATCGCGCTGACGCGGTTTGGTGGTAAGGTTGTGCGAGCAGAAGCCCGTTGCAATCCTGCGGATAAGTGGGACGAGGAAATCGGTAAGAAGCTGGCTTCCCATCGTTGCAATATTAAGGTTGCCGAAAAGCGAGAGAAGCGAGCAATTATGAAGCTGAATGAAGCTACGATTGCTTATCAGCGAGCACAGGCAGAGTTTAATAAGGCAATGGCTTATGCGACTGACGCGACCGAAGATAAGTATTACGCCGAAGATAAGTTGACTGAATTCTACGCAACGGAAGTTGCTGAATAATAGAGGATAAAACCTCTCTCGTCGAGTGGGTGCGAGAATAAATAAAGCCCACTACGAAAATGCGATATTGGTATAACGGCTATTATTTTTGACTTCCAATCAAAAGAAGCGAGTTCAACCCTCGCATATCGCTCCATATGGTGCCATCGACTAACAGGCTTAGGTCACGTGCCTTTCACGCACGTAATAGTGGGTTCAAATCCCCTTGGCATCACCATAAAAAGTATATCGTCTAATTCAAGTAAGTTAAAAGACCGCCTACTAATTTCCGTTCGGCGGGAGCGCAGGAAAATGAGATAAAGACTTAATTATCTCTATACTTTTTTATTTTTACCTCTTGACTTTTAAGGAAAAATGTGGTATAATAATATTATCAGTTAAGTGAATATTCATATGTTGGGGTTTGGTGTAATAGAAGCACAGGAGTCTCTAAAACTCCACGCTCCGGAGCGGAACCGGAAACCCCTGCCACCCGTATGAATGGTGAAATAACCCCTTATTGAAATATATAAGGGGTTATTAAGAAAATAAATAAGGCGGGATACGTTAACGGTAAACGAACGGTCTTATAATCCGTCATAGGCACCAGATTAGTGCGAATTCTGGGTTCAAATCCCAGTCCCGCTCCCATACGGTGAAAACCGAATACAAAACTTAATATTCCTTTGGTTGTTAGGAAGTAAAAATAATAACCAAAACCTATGATTGCGCACCTCTGTCAAGCAACAAGTGGCAAAAGTAATCTTTTGAAAATAATAAAATCCCTTTATTTACAAAACGTTATTGTAGGTTGACCTCTACGATGATCGTTTTGGTTTTGTGGTTAATGCTAAATTATCTTATAGGTAAATATCTGGTCAATATTTAACCTATAAGATAGTGCCTAAAATGCTTCCATACCCCAACTGGTAGAGGGGAACGGCTCAAACCCGTTATAGTTTCAGTTCAAATCTGAATGGAAGTACCATATGGGCGAGTAGTAAATCGGCAACTACACCAGACTGTAAATTTGGCTCCTTCGGGAATAGCTGGGTCGGCACCAGCCTCGCCCACCAACATAAAATTATTTTTTAATTTGTCCCCTTATAGTTATAACGGTATAATAACACCCGTCAAGGTGTAGTTATGGGTTCAAATCCCATTAAGGGGCGCGGACAGCTTCACCGCGAACGAAGCAAAAATCCCAATGGCGAAAGTATAAACGCATTAAAGACAATAATATGCTCTCATACGGTGGAACGCGACAAGCATTTAGGATCAAACTCTCCATATGACTTTTAAGCGCAATCCACGCAAGAGTGGTGTAGTGGTGAAATGCCCTACTTGGGAACAAATTTTTAAAAAGCGTCTGCCGTGCAAGTCGGCTAAACGTATGCGCTTGAACGTTAAAAAATAAATCAAGTTAGTGGTGGATTAACACCGAGCAGACGCGCCTTTTTCCATCGCAAAGGCTCGGAAACCCTAATTGGCTACAAGGGGTAATATTGTAGTGATTTTTGGTTCAAGGATTGTAGCTGGGGTAATATGCGAGTTGGAGCAATTCTATGAACAAAAATCGCAAAGTGGCGCGATTTGAAGTAAGATGTTGTGGAAGTCTTGCTTTTCTGCCCCCCTAATTAACTCTTGACAAATCACTTTTTATATGCTATAATCATATTAGAGAGTGAGGGAAAACTGTGAGCAAGTGTTGTGAAAAATGCGGTTGCTATCTTCCTGTTGGAGAAGAGAAATGCCCAGCCTGTGGATATAGTAAAGAGACTGAAAATAAGCACGATAAGTTTCTTGAAGCTACCTATAAAGAAATCAATCGTATGAAGAATACCAGCGTTTTTAATAATACTTCTAATTCCTACGTTTGGACGCCAGAAGATTACATAAACGTTGCCAATAAGCCAGAAGTGATAAATGCGCGGATTGGAAGCCAAATCAATGCTTATTCAAGCTCTTGTGGCTCTTATGCTAAACTCAATATGGGCAATGAAGATATAACAATGAATGTTAATGAAAATCTAAAAGAAAAACTGGTGGATCTGCTTGACCAATTTGTTTATGATGATTGGTATGGAAACGGTGATATAGCAGAAGAACTCATAGCCAATGGCGTAACGGTGCGAGAGTTGGACGGTTGCAAATACTGTAAAGAATACGAAGATTTGCCCGAACATTTTATTGATGGTAAACCTGTCGGAAGAGTATTCGATACTTGTATTCAAACAGACGAAAATGGATTGTGGCATATTGAAGTCCCTCATGGTGCAGATATTGGTATTCAATTTTGCCCTATATGCGGACGTAAGCTACCACGGCCACAGGAAAGAGAATGATTATGACACTCAAAGAATTTGCAAAAAATCTTGATGGCAGAGAATACCTACACGAAATCACAAAGGAAGAAGAAGCGTTGGCGAAAGAGCTTGGATTTGTTGTGGTGTTCGGGTATTCTGATGATAACGCAGAATTGCGCGGTGCGATTGATGACGAAATTGGTTGCTATGATGGCGGTATTTTGGAACATGATGATTTACCAAGCGTAATATACGCAGATTGGTGCCCGAAGGATATTGATTGCTCTTGGTCGTATGGTACATCTATTCCTCACGAAAATTTTAACATCTACGAAGATGGAGAGCTGTATTGTGTTGGTATCGTATGTGATATTAACGAATCAAAGAAAACCAATGCTGACAAAATCCGTGCGATGAGCGATGAGGAGTTGGCGGAGTTTTTGACACATATAAACCTAATAAACTGCCAAGACTGTGCATTTTCTCACGGGTGGCGTTGCCAGCCAGACAGAGACGACTATTCCGACTTTGAGAAATGCAAGGAAGGCCGAAAGAGGTGGCTCCAACAGCCAGCGGAATAAAAAGGAGAATGATTATAGCTATTGTATTAGTCTTAAATGCACAATCAACTGAACCGGCGTTCAGTCCCGACTTGAAATCGGTGAGTAGGCGAGAGCCTATGGGGATCGACACCTCGGTTGTGCGCCACAAATATAGTAGTAGGGTTAACCTGTTCCGTGGTGATGCGCGGAACTGACTCCGATAGCGCAGGTTTTACTCGGAAATCGTAAATCTTTACAACAGAATATTGACACAAACATCGTATCTGCTTATAATAATAGTATTGAAAATAATCTGATAGGGGGCGGCATGAATGGCGGAGCAGGAACTGACGGCAACGGAATTGCTTGAGAGGGACTATGGCTCGGACGAGATGGCGCAGAAGCTGATATCGTCATTTCGGACGGACGAGAAGCAGACGGACGAGGAAATCTACAAGTTTCTGGAATCGTTCTATTAAGCCAAGAAGCGCAGAATACACTTAAAGCACGCGGTGTTGATATTGTGGAAACCTTGCTTTTCTGCCCACTTTTAGTTGATTTCAAGCTCACAATATAATAGAATATAAGCATAAACAAATACGCGTCCTTACCCCGGACGGCTCTGGGACCTGTCTTGAAAACAGTGTGTACCTGATGAGGGTATGGGGGTCGGCACCTCAGGGGCGCGCCAGATGTCGTCAAGACATCAGCTTCACTCCCTTTCCTGATGTGGTTAGTCGCTATAGTTAATGGTTCAAATTCTGCTAGCAAATAAACAATAGAAGTCCCGCAAGTTGAAAGCGTTACAATAGGATGTTCAGCGGCTTTTTACATCAGCTTTATTTTGTTAGAAACACTTACAGCAAGTTTAATAGTATGGTATATGAACCAAAAACAGTGTTTAGAAAGGACAAGATAACATAGAATTTATGAACGAAATGAAAAAGACTCAGGATATCGGCACTCTGGTTAGCACCGAGAATGGTGCCCTTGGTCATAAGACTACAGGAAAGTATCTCCTTGACCTGAACTTCTCTGTTTCCTCACTTCGAAATATGAAGGAAGTAGACGTTGCTAGTAAATTTATTGCTGCATTTGAAGAGGATCCTGTCTTAGCAATGCGTTGGCTCTTCTTTGCTAGAGATGTTCGTGGAGGCATGGGAGAGCGTCGACTGTTTCGTGTTTGCATGAAAGCTCTTGCCATTAGAAATTCTGCGCTTGTAGAATCTCTTGTTCCTCTTGTTCCTATCTACGGTCGTTGGGATGACCTTTGGGATCTGATGTATATGACTGACGGAGTGCGTAACGCTGTCGTGAGTGTAGTCAAACAGCAGCTTGCCAAGGACATTCTCGCCGCTAAGCGAAACGACTCTATTTCTCTTTTGGCAAAGTGGATGCCTTCGGTAAACACCTCTTCCGATAAGACTCGTGGAACGGCTCGTATCCTGGCTAAGTCTCTTGATCTGACAGAACGTCAGTACCGTAAAATCCTCAGCGAACTTCGTAGCAAGCTCAATGTCACAGAGACGATGATGTCTGCTAAACAGTGGGAAGATATTGACTATGAGTCTGTTCCTTCCCGGGCGAATCTTCTTTACAAAGATGCGTTCCTTCGTCACGATGAATCACGTCGTAATAATTACCTTGAATCTTTGCAGAAGGGCGAAAAGAAGATTAACGCTGCTACGCTGTTTCCTCATGATGTAGTTCATAAGTACGGTTGGGCTCCCGCTCTTGATAAAACAGTTGAGCAGCTTTGGAATAACCTTCCCGACTATGTTCAGGGCAATGGTTCTACAATGGTTGTTGCAGACGGTAGCGGCTCGATGTGTTGTAACATAGGTGACACTCGTGTCACTGCCTGGGAAGTTGCTCACTCTCTTGCAATCTATTTTGCACAGCACAGCAAAGGCCCGTACAAAAACCGTTACATTACATTCTCTTCTTGCCCTAAGTTTGTAAGTCTTGACGGAAGAACTCTTCTTGACAATATTCGTATTGCTCGTAACCACAGTGAAATGACCAATACAAATATTGAAGCTGTGTTTGACCTGATTCTTGACACTGCAATTCGTACAAATTGTAAGCAAGAAGACATCCCGCAGAATATTCTGATTCTCAGTGACATGGAATTTGACACAGCTACCTATGGACGCAGTAGTTTTGCATCTCCTTCTAAGACGCTGTTTGACACAATTCGCCGTAGATGGGAGAATGCTGGGTATAAGATTCCTCGACTTGTTTTCTGGAATATTTGTTCCCGTACAGGAGCTATTCCGATGAAAGAGAACGATCTCGGCGTAGCCCTTGTTAGTGGATTTTCTCCTTCTGTTTGCAAGATGGTCCTGACAAATGAGCTTGACCCTTACAAGGCGCTGCTTGAAACTATAATGAACCCTCGATACGATGCTATTGAGAATGCAGTAAAAGATATTGTATAAACAGTTGTTAACATGGGGCTGAATTTTCAGCCCTAAGCATATGGGGAGTTGGGATAATCGGTAGTCCAAAGGATTGCTACTCCTTCCTACCTGTAAAAGGTAGTGCACGTTCGAGTCGTGTACTCCCCGCCAGAGGTGTAGTCGCGCTACACTGATGTGCATTGGAGAGACGGGACCAACACAAAGAATAATTAAATCAACCCGTCAAAAAATCCAGGTGTAAGTCAATTGGTAGACGGCTGCGTTTGGGGCGCAGAAGCTGGGAGTTCAAATCTCTCCACTTGGACCATATAAAAGACGCATACAGCAAAATTATTTTATAATTTTTATAATTCTTACTACAACATCACAAGTGTACCTCCTTTCTGTCTTTAGCGTCTTGTAATTAGTTAGTTGATTTCGGTAGCACTCTATTATATAATAGAGATGTAGAAAGAAAAAATTTCGAGAAGGTGAATCTCACATGAAGGTTCGTCGTAAACGTACTCAGATCTGGGCGTATCTTGACGGTAAGAAACTTGTCGAAGTTATTCAAGCTGCCCTTGATAACAACATGATGGTTGATGACTTGAAAGAGAAACTCATTGATGAGAACCGAGGTCACGAAGTTACTTTTAAGGTAGTTCACTAACAACATACTCTCGTAGCTCAATTGGTCAGAGCCCTCGACTTATAATCGAGAGACTATTGGTTCAAATCCAATCGGGAGTACCATATAGCGCCTGTGGGAAGTGAAAGGGCGCAAGTAATAGCAAGTTACTCTTCGTTAATTAACAAGTGTATGCGGTTCACAACCGACCAGCAAGTTATTCAGATATCTTGCTTATGCTGTATAGCCTGAAGCTGGAACAATCAATTACTCCTCGATGGAATGGTTGGAGATACAGACTGAGTATCGAATGACACGTAGCTAACTCACTGATGTGTGTGTAGAGGATCTGATTGTTAACAAAGGAGAGTTAAACAGATGTACAAAATCACTTTTGTCAGATTATTCCGAATTGAACATTATTTCAAGTGCGGATATCTAGGACGTTGCCCTAATAAGGGATTCTTCAAAAAGGAGTTCAATTCTCTTGAGGAAGCCGTTAAGTTTGTAGTAGGTCTTCCTAATAATATTTGGATAAAGTCATTTGACAACTTTAGTAAACAAGATCTCAGAGTCTTTCGTTCCAAAGTAATCACCATGAAGCTAAAAGAATAAGAAACATAGACGCTAACAGCAATACATTATAAATTCATACTGTTAATATGAACCTGATAAAGCGTCTAGTAGAAATTTACTAAGACAGCAACAGCAACTATTTATTTATAAAAAGATATTGAATATTTTACATTATTGGCTGTCTTGTTTTAAATGGGCGGTTGGCGGAACAGGTAGACGCAAGTGACTTAAAATCACTCGAGCGTATGCTCATATGGGTTCAAGTCCCATACTGCCCACCATTTCATATGGGCCGGTATTCCGTAGAAGGTAGCGGACCTGACTGTAAATCAGGTGCTTAATTGCTCGGCTAGTTCGATCCTAGCTCGGCCCACCAAACAAAATAAGTGGCGGGTGTTGATTTCATCTGCCACTTTACTATATAATGAATAATATACTCGGTTAGCTCAGCTGGTTAGAGCGTTCGGTTTACACCCGAGAGGTCGCTGGTTCAAGTCCAGTACCGAGTACCATAAAAACAGATAACAAGGGAATAAAACAATGAATTTTGAAAAAGAGTTTGAATTACTGAAAACTATTTCCGATGGCCCGCCCCTGAATGAGATGGCACAAATCGGTAAGTTTAACAAATACACTGCTTTTGTTAACACCGATGACCCAGGAAACATCCCGCACTTCCATCTATGGGATTCAAATAGTAAGGGAGGAAGTTTTCACACCTGTATTAAGATAACGTCTCCTGAATATTTTCATCACCAAGGAAAAGAAGGAGTTCTTAATTCAAGCGACAGAAAAGAACTTTGTGCATTCTTGCGACTCCCGTCGGAAGATGAGCCTACAAAAACAAACTGGGAAGTTCTTCTTATTGAGTGGAACAGAAATAATTCAGAGAAGAAGATTGATGTAAAAACACCTATGCCAGACTATTCTTTGTTGAAAGGTTAATTATGAAGTTTACACGATTAACTACAGAGGACTTTGATTTAGAGGAAAAATTTCTTAGCCCTTCGGTAAGATCAAAGAAATATCAAAAACATGTTGTAGACCAAAAAGAATTTGGTAAGCACATGACGGAAGACAGTTATGAGCAGGCAGCAGATCGCCTTGCAAATAGTCGTGTTGATTACAGAAGTATTCTTGGATATGTAGCTGTTGATAATAAAGGGCAACAGGCGTACATTAAGTACAACACCAAAACGGAAGAGTATGTTGTATATCACAGAAGCCCTAAAGGAGAGCCCATTATTGTAACTTTCTACCACAGGCCTTTAAGAGAGTTTACTGGGAAGAAAGCACTTGAATATGTAGACGAGCTTCCAGCAACGGAATAAGAAAGGGGTACAAAGATGACAGTTGAAGAGCTGAAGAAAACTGAAGAATTTCAGAAGTACGGGTACACTATTGTTAAGTGTCCTATTTGTGGAGAACCTACGTTGGACTCTTTTTGGATCTGCGATAACTGTAACTGGGAGTTTGATGGCGCAGTACTTCCAGAACAGTATTCCAGTGCAAATCATTGTACGGTTGCTGAGTATCGAAAGAGATATAGAGCTAATAAGAACGATGGTTGTGAACAACCTGTCGAAGAAGATCCTGTAAAAGATCTGGAAACAGGGCGTATATCTGCTACAACATATCTTGTAGAAGATCAAAACACAGGTTTTACATACGGGTCCTCTAACGTATTTCCACTTGTTAGTATGCAGATTAAAAAGTGTTCCAATACAGCAACAATTCCTACAAAGGCGCATGAAACTGATGCGTGTTTTGACATTTATGCTGACCTAGGCTCTAGTGCAGCTCTTTCTGAAACTGTTCCTCCTCATAGCTCTTTCTCTTTTCACACTGGTTTTACAACATCTATTCCGAAGGGATATTTTGCTGCTGTTTTTGCTCGTAGTGGAATGGGCTGTAAGCGAGGCCTTCGTCTTGCAAATAGCACTGGAATAATTGACTGTGACTATCGAGGAGAATGGATGGTTGTTCTTCGGAACGACAGCGATGAGCCTCAGGTCATTCATCACGGCGACCGTATTGCTCAGTTTACACTTCTCCCTTGTATCACAACAGAGATCATTGAAGTAGAAAGTCTTGATGACACTGACCGAGGCGCCGGTGGTTTTGGAAGCTCGGGAGTTTAAACATCACAGAATTTAACTCCTTTTATTTTTAGACATTATGTAAAGGATAGAATTAACGGTATGGACGGAATTACAATTCTGAATACAACCATAGTTGATGAATATGCACAGTGGGTGCTGCCGACAGTTCTTGCCCTAGGTTTTATTTGTATCGTGGCTCTTGTTTTGATGCTAAACAGTAATGACAAGAGCGTTATAATTTTTGGTACTATTTCTTTACTTGCGATGATTGCAATGCCTATTATTATAGGTACAAGTAAATCTCATTGGCGCACTAATGAGAGGAATCAATATGAATGTATTATTGACGATAGCGTTAGCATCAATGAAGTGTATGAAAATTATAACGTCATTGAACGGCGTGGTGAAATTTGGGTATTAGAGGATAAAATTGATGAGTAAAACTTATTGCGGAGATTGTGGTCATTTTTTGGGTATGAGAGATTTTGACCTATGCTGTGAAATACATCACCCTACTCCCAAAGAAGTTGAAATGGGCATCAAATATGATTTTGGATTTATCTGCTCCGAGGATACTCTTGCTTGCGATGAATATGTACCTAAAGAAGAAAAAGAACAATAAGATATTATATGTTGATTGCTGTCGAAGAAATTCGGCAGCTTTTTTTATTAGTTGATTTATTCTAATTGTTATTATATATTAGTATTGTAGATAGAGGGACAGGATGAAAGATCCAGCCCGATGAATGTGGTAGCGTTCTAAGAAAGGAGAATAGAAGATGCTCTACTCTTGGTATATGACAAACAACAGAGATTATAGGTTCGAGCCCTTTGAGTTTGCCAAGGAGAACGGGTTTAAGGTTTCTGATTACGATCTGGCTCAAGGAGGCGAAATCTTTGCTGATTCTGATGACGAAGCTCTTGATTTTCTTTTCTCTCTGATGAACCAGTCCCAGGAGAATCACCCCGGTGTCCGGTCGATGAGCGTGTCGGATATCATTCTTCTGTCTGATGATGACGAATTGAATATCAGAGTTTACTATTGTGATGATTTTGGATGGATCAAACTTGACTTCTGGAAAGATATGTGAAAGGGGTTCCTATTATGAACAAATATGATGTTAGGTTTTGTAGTTGTGGTACTATTCATGTAATGCCTGCCAGTTATTATGACTGGATAGAGAATGACTATAAAAACAGATCTGTTTACAGAGTATGTCAGAGGTGCGGAAGAACTGTTCGTACCTGGCTTTCCGAATATTACGACGGGTTCTGCGTTAACTCTTGCGATATGAATGATTTTGAGTTGTCGAAAGAAAATAAAGATGACTTCAAAGTTATCTTCAGTAAAGGAATTCGTGTTCCTCTGAAAACTGGAAACTATGCTACTTATCATTCCGCTGGTAATGCCTGGTTTGATGATGATAAGAAGAGTGATGTTGACACTAAGAGGTTGATCCACGAAGTAAAGGATGAAGAGATCCTTAAGTCAATTTCTGGTTATGTAACTGGAATTGACTGGTCTGATACTCCTTACGATATTAAATACTAAAATAAGAAAGGAATCTATTCTCATGACTACCAATCTGGATTTTATCATCAACACTGTCCGTCAGTATTCCAACAATTTTGGTGCCTTTCAGATTCTGTTTGCAGACGGAGAAAAGTACACCTGTAAGACTCCTGTAGAATGTAAGGTAGGAATCTATCGGCTTCAGTATATGAAAAATCATCCTGAAACCTATAAAGGTATCGTCACAATCACTGTTCCGGAAGAGGAAGGCACAACCTACTGGATGCGGGAAGCATATGGATCCCATAAGAAATAAACCGAAAAACCCTAAGTAGTGAAAATACGGAAGTTATTAGTTAAGAACATATAATCTTGAAAAGTAAAATAAGTGTTAGTTGATTTCACCCCTACTACATAATATAATTAGACTATAATCAATAAAAAATATTTTGTAAAGGAGATACAACAATGTCTGCTCTTGTAGAATCCATGTTCTATACTTCTAATGAGGAGAACGGCCGTTTTGTCCCTTGGCACGGTCTTGGCACTGCTGTTGAAGAAGCCCTGACCAGTGAAGAAGCCTTGAAGATTGCGGGGCTTGATTGGGAAGTTGAGAAGAAGCCTATTTTCAATGAGAACGGTGTCCAGATCCCGAACTACTTCCGTACCTCTCGTAGTTCTGATAACAGCACCCTCGGCATTGTGTCTGGTCGTTATTCCATCGTCCAGAATCGAGAGGCCTTCAGTTTCACGGATGAGCTTGTAGCAGGAGATGCTCGATATGAAACGGCAGGCAGCCTGAACGATGGTCGTCGCGTTTGGCTTCTTGCTAAACTCCCGGAGAAATACATTCTCGATGATAAGTTCGACACTTACATCTGTTTCACTAACACTCATGATGGTACCGGGTCAGTTAAGGTCTGCATGACCCCGATTCGTGTAGTATGCAACAACACTCTGAACCTTGCTCTCTCCCAGACCCGTCGTAAGTGGTCGACTCGTCACATCGGAAATCTTGATGCTAAGCTGGAAGAGGCTCGTAACGTTCTTCAGATGGCCAATGCCTACATGGAAGAGCTTAACGAACAGGCTCAGGTCCTTTCCGAAGTGAAGCTCACTGAAGGAGATGTCGAAGTGATGTTCGATTCTATCTTCCCGGTGGACTACAATAAGGATACTGCTCGAAAGATTAACAATGTAGAGTATCTGAAGAATGCCTTCTTCCAGTGCCTGAAGGCTCCCGACATTAGTCAGTTCTCTGGTACGGCTTGGGGAGCAATCAACGCGATGACGGACTTCGTTGACCACACCAAGCCCATTCGAGTTACGGAAAGTTACCAGGAAAACAACTGGGGAAAGATTATGGAAGGCCACCCGGCAGTTGACATGATGTACTCCCTTATTAGTTCTAAGATCGGAGGTTAATTGAAATGAGTGCTCGTCCTAAATCCATTATTTCTACCAACCTGTTTCTTGTTATGTTTGCTGCCCTGGGTGTTGTTATAAACAAGTTCGACGCTGACGAGAAGGGCGAGCCGTTTCATATCTCCTTTAGTTACCCTTCTGAGTCAGAGAAGAAAGATAAAGATGGAAACATTCTGGCAGGGGACCTTCTCGGAGAAAGACTTGCTACAATAGCCCGTCAGATGTTTCCTCCCCCGATTGAAGTCGAAGTTTTCCAGCGGGAGGATTGTTGGACGGAAGAACGAAGCGAATTTGCTCGTAAGTTTCTTGTATCTTCTATTCTCAGCAAAGGGCTGAATTTCGATAGCACAATTTATATGTAACATTATAGGAGGAGAATACAGATGCCTCGTGGTAGACCTAAGGGGAGTAAGAACAAAACAACACTTGAAAAGATGAACCTTCTTGATATCCCGGAAGTTTCTCCTCCCACCCCTGTTGTTAAAGATACGAACATAGAAAATAAAACACCAGTTGTACAAGACGTTGCAACGCCCGCTGTTAAAGTTTCATCTGTTTGCGAGATATGTGGTGGGCCAATATACTCCAACCCTTGCATCTTACATATAGGAAGAGTAACAGGAAAAGCAGAATACTTTAGAGAAGCAAGTAGCACAAAATTGTCTTCGTGTTATAAATGTTCAAAAGAACTTAGTGACATGATTGATAAGTGGTTACTGAAGAAGAATCCTAAGCTAATGAAAATACCTGTTCCTTTGGAGGATTAACAGATGGCAAAGAAGAAAGATTACATACTCTTTCCAGAAGATGTGAAGTACCTTGTCAAGTTGATTCCCGACAATATCCCGTTTAGGGCTGCTAGGGTAGAAGATGCCGTATATACAGAAGCAACTCTGAAGAACGGTAGTGACGGATTTGTAACTCTTACTGCCCCAGGCTATTATGGAGCCAGCTTTGTCGATAAACATTTTGAATTTCTTCTTTACTGCGGAGACATCAAGAAACTTGACAAGTAAGGTTAGTTGAATTTACATTCATTTTATATTAAAATGAATGTGTAAACATCAGTTAATAGGAGGAGTTTTCAATGACTTACTCGTTTCTTGAAGAAGCCCTGGGTAGCATCCGGTCTGGCACGTTCTTCCGTATCGGTTATATCACTGAGCTGCCGGTGAAGGCTGCTTATGCCAAGGAAGGTTGGAGGATCCTTAAACAGACTGAGTCCACTGTACGTACTGGTGTTAACTACGGAAAGATTAAGTCTGTCGTTGAGGAACGCGAAGGTCGTTCGGAAGTTACTCCTTCTCGTAAAAATCACATTGTTCCTATTCAGAGAGGTCGTATCTATCAGAACACTGATACGGAACAGATGTACCTTCGAGTATTTCCTACAAAGAAAGGTACCAACAAGAAGGTCTCCTACATACTGGTAACTCCTGCCCATTCTGAGTATCACTTTAACGACCTGGACGAAGAGATGCGCGAGATGGTTCGGGATTCTTACTTCAACGAGAAGTCTCGTCCTATCGCAACAATCAAGATTGATAACATCTATAAGGTCGGCGATTACCAGCTCACTCCTTACACTCGGTAATAAGAATTGAAGATTATAGGCGTGTTTATTCAGCACGCCTGTTGTATTATATAAAGATTAAACTTTAGAAAGGAACATACAATAACCAAGTACTGTGTAAATATTGTTACAGACATAAGTGAAGAAACCATTGCTCTATTTTCAGATAAAGTAACGATTAGGGCAATGGCTGCTTTTGCAGAAGAACAGTTTGAACTAGGGAATTCCCTATTAACTCCCTGCAAGAAGATTTACATCAAAGACCTTACTACAGGAGAAGTTCTGCATGAATGTGCTCCGCCCAACGATCCTGAAGAGGTGCTAGAAGAGCAAATTTCACTTGACGATTTAGATTGAAGAAATGATAAACCAAGTATACAGATAATAAGGAGGGTACATAGATGAACATTGTTTATAAGAAGCAATGCGAAGCTTACAAGCTTCTTACTCTAGGAGATGTTTTTTCTTGGGCTGGTATTATGTATATGAAAACACAGAATTTTCTGTCCGAAAGCGGCGGAGAGCTTTACAACGCTGTCAATCTGAGTCTGGGCAAAGGGGCATACTTTAATGACAACGATGAGGTAACTCTGGTCAAAGCTCAGCTTGTTGTTTCTTGATGGCACAGAGATATTCCGATGTGTAAGTATTAGGAGGTAGAGTAAATGGAAGAAATTAAATGCCCGAATTGTGGCGCGGACTTGATTTTTGATGAGATATATGATGATTTATATGAAAATGATTATTATACAGAGCGTCGCTCTTATCATTGCCCACAATGCTACAAAGACTACCAGATTGATTTACATTATAAATATGTAGATTATTCTATTGAGGAGGAAAAATAATTTTCTCTCAGTTTCTTTTACGTCAAATTCTGCTTTATTATAGATTATACTGTAGTTGATAATTTTTTACAATACGGTATAATTTATAATGTGGTTATGAAAAACTACACTATGAAGAACCTTATGTGATCCTGTCTACGAATCTGATTCTCTTTTAGCTAAAATAAAATACAAGGGGATACTACTATGAATTATCTGTATTATGACTATCCGACCGGGGAGCATTTCTATGTGAACGCCGAACATAAAGACGACGCAGATTGGATGGCATATTTTTATTTTGCCGATCCGTAATTTATCTGTATTGACGATGATGTCACTGCGGAAGCGTCGGGGTACGATACGTACTAATCAACAATATAATAAAAAATAGTTCCCATATTGTTTTGAATATTTGAAAAGGAGTATACTAGCATGACGTACATGAACACTATTACAGGCGAGATTATTGATGAAGAGCGCTTTGACGAGCTTGTTGATCAAGAGATGGAGATGTGGCTGGACGAGTACAACTTCGAGCGCTGGATTGATGAGCACTACAACGCTCACGAGATTTTCCCGATGTGCGAGATGGAACGACAGGCAGTTTACGAAGAGTTTTACGACGCCGTGCGCGAAAAAGCTATTGATAATATGGATTATGAACCCGCGGAAAAGGTGAAGTAATCTAACTATTTAAACAAAATATACGGAGGTACACAAAATGAAAATGACTAAGATTATCCGAGAGTATATGGAAGATACTCTTACCGCAAAGCTTCTCAAGGCAAACAAGAAAGCCCGCGCCGATTATGACACGCGCCGTGAGGCTTGTATCAAAGAGGTTGAAGCTCTGCGCGAGAGTATGCGCGAGCCTATCGAAAATATCCTTCGTAAGTATGGTATGGATATGGAATACGGAAGCTACTACCTAAATCCGATGTTCGATGAAGTCTGGAATATGCATGACAGCAGTATCCAGAACCAGACCGAGCTTACCGCTATCCGCAAAAAGGAGCACGAACGCATGGAGGCCAAGCGAACCGCTATCCGCGACATTGAGCTTGAGATGGCTCTCGGCGGAGACAAGGCAAAGTTCATGGAGATGCTGGAACAGGTTGTTATAGAATAACTTTCTTATGAAAAGGGGTCATAAATAGTATGAATATTGTTTACACGGGTCAACAGAAAGCACATGAATTTCGTGACGTAGCAACAGGAGACGTATTTCTGTTTAACGGCATTGAGTATATGAGAATTCAGCAAGTCAAATCCTATGATGGTATTCGCTATAACGCTGCCACACTGAAGGAAGGATTTCTAATGACGTTTAAAGACACTGACAATGTTGCAGTTATTGATGCAGACCTTGTAATTAAGTAATGAAGTTTAAATAATACTAATAGGAGATATACTACATGAGTTGTTATTCCGTTCCAAACTGTCGTTGTGTTGAAAATGCTTGTGTATACGGGCTTGATGAGTCTTTAGTTAGAGCTAAATATCCAATGGCAGTAGACACAAAAACACTTACTGCCGAACTTACACCTCGAATAGCAAAACTTGCTACAGCAGAAAAGGGTGCAGGTCATGACCAGTTTCTTACAGGTATTATTGTTCAGTTTGATTTAACTTTCACAGTTAAGGCCTGGACTGAGGCTGAACGATATCACTTCTTTGATTTTGTAAGCAGCCAGAGTACTATGCACCGTATTACAAAATTTGATGTTGATAAACAGTATATCAAGTATGTAGATCCCAAGATTATCAACATTATGAAAAAGAAGATTGAGAAGTATAATACTCTTTTAGAAACTATGACTAAAGAACAGCTGAAAGAGATGTACCTTGAAATCCTTTATAGTAACCCTGCAGGGTTTCAGTTAACAGCAGGGATTACGACAAATTATCGCCAACTTAAAACTATCTATTCCCAGCGTAAGGACCATCGCCTCCCGGAGTGGAGAGAGTTTTGTAAGTGGCTTGAAACATTGCCTCATTCAGAATTTATCACAGGAAAAACAAATACGGAAACTGTTTGACAACCGTACTGAGATTAAATGTATATATGCGTAAGAAAGTTGTATGGCAGAAGATTGTGCGATGTTTTATCATCGCATTTCTTCTGTTTAATATTGTATATTCTATACTGACAAACAATAAATATACTTTGTCACTTATGCTTTCTTGTTTGCTAGGAGTGTGCCCAGCGATTCTAACTCTTTTATTACTATATACCGATAAGAATGAATAATTTCTTGCACCCCTATTGCAACGTCTTGAACAGCCACACAATAATTATTTTATAAGAGCCTAAGGCTCGTGGAGGTAGAATTGGATTCCAAAGTATTTGACATTATTGAAAAAGAGAAACATCGTCAAGACACGACAGTTGAATTGATTGCCAGCGAAAACTTTGTAAGTGAAAATGTTTTAAAGGCTGTCGGCTCATGTTTGACAAATAAGTATTGTGAAGGCTATCCAGCCAATCACAAATCAGGAAGTAAGGGCAGATATTACGGTGGTTGTGAATATATTGACGAACTTGAAGAATACTGCTGTGATATGTGGCGTAAAGTATTTAACACTGAGTATCATGTAAATGTTCAACCTCACAGCGGCTCAAGTGCTAATCTGGCTGCATACATGAGTGTTCTTAAGCCCGGAGACACTATTCTTGCCATGTCACTCAACAATGGTGGTCATCTTACACATGGATCTTCTGTTAACTTCAGTGGAAAGCTATTCAACATGAAGTTCTATGATGTTGACTCAGAAGGATTTATTGATTTCAATGATGTTAAGAATAAGGCCGAAGAGTTTCGTCCGAAGCTTATTCTTGCCGGTGCTTCTGCTTACAGTCGTATAATTGATTTTGAAAAGTTTGCAGAGATTGCTAAATCTGTCGGAGCATACTTCATGGTCGACATGGCACATATTGCAGGTCTTGTAGCTGCGGGAGACCATCCTTCCCCGTTTGGTCTTGCCGACATTATTACTACAACAACTCATAAAACACTTCGAGGACCCCGAGGAGGCCTTATTTTCTGTAAGCCCGAACTTGCTAAGAAAGTTGACAGTACAATCTTCCCAGGAACACAAGGAGGTCCTCTGGAACACGTAATTGCTGGAAAGGCTGTAGCCGCAGAAGAGGCTTGTACAGAAGAGTTTAAGAATTACATACACGACGTTGTAGGTAACTGCAAGGCGATGTGCGACGAGTTTATCTCTATGGGGTATAAGATAGTTACTGGTGGTACAGATAATCATCTGTTCCTTGTTGATTTAACTGCAACGGGTTTAACAGGAAAAGAAGTACAAGACGAATTAGATAAACACCACATTACTTTAAATAAGAATTGTGTTCCAACAGAAACTCGTTCTCCACAACAGGCTTCAGGTGTTCGTATTGGAACAGCGGCCATGACAACAAAGGGATATAAGAAAGAAGATTTCATAAAAGTTGCACACGATATTGATAAAGTAATCAAAGGAATGCAAGAACGTAAGAAATAAGTTTAAGTTTAAACAGTATACAAGTGCTCAGGGCTAAAACAGGCTCTGAGCATTTTTTATAATAACAAAATAAATCTACTCTTTATTATATCTATAACGCTAAAATTATTGTATGAATTAACAAACAACTGAAAGAGGCAAAGGTATCTGTCATGTAAATTAAAATAAAGTAGAGGAAATATATAGAAATGACACTAGACCAGATTTTCAAATACGGCGGTGGAGGACTTTTGGTCCTACTAACATTAGTACAAATAAGCCCCTTGAAGATAAACCCCTGGAGTTGGTTAGGGAGGATAATTGGAAAAGCGTTAAACCACGACGTATTAGAGAGCGTAAAAGAGTTAAAAGAATCTCAATCAAATTATCAGGAAACAACTGATAAGAGATTAGATGATATTGAAGAATCTAGAAAGCAATTCATGTACTATCAAGAAGAATGCGAAGCGAAAGAAGCTCGAAGAAGAATACTTCGAGCATCGGATGAATTGCGATTAGGGATTGGACATTCACATGAGTACTTTAATGACGTTTTAGATGACATATCTTTTTATAATAGTTTCTGCAACGAACATCCGGAGTTTAAAAACATGCAAGCTGTTGCGGCAATAAGTTTTGTAACTGAGACGTATCAAGAATGCTTAAAAGAGAACAAGTTTCTATGAGACAGGAGGAATTGAGTATTGGATAGAAATACTGTTTTACAGGCAGCTAATGCTTGGTTAGGTCGTAAAGAGTCAGATGGCACGCATCGTGTTATAATTGATACTTATAATACTATAACCCCGTTACCTGCAGGTTATAGAATGACGTACACTGATCCTTGGTGTGCAACATTTGTGTCTGCTGTGGCGCAGAAAGTTGGAGCCACTGATATTATCTACCCAGAATGTAGTTGTCCTAGAATGATCCAGCTATTCCAGCAACATAATCGTTGGATGGAAGATGATTCGTATACTCCTAAGCCAGGAGATATTATCTTCTATGATTGGCAAGATTCTGGCTTTGGAGACAATACAGGAGTAGCTGACCACGTAGGAATTGTTTATTCTGTTGTAGGAACGAACATGACAATTATTGAAGGTAACTGCAATAATTCAGTTGCATTTACCAACAGACAAGTTAACAGCAGATACATTAGAGGATATGGACTTCCGAGATATGACGATGCTGTTACAAGTGTTCCTGCCGCACCGTCAATAACTGTTCCTAACACAAATATTCAAGTTGGAAGTAAGGTCAAAGTTACTGGAAATACCTGGTACACCGGGGGGTCTATTCCTGATTTTGTAAAGAATGATACCTGGATTGTACTGGCTATAAATGGTGACCGAGTAGTTATCGATAAGAATGCAAGCGGAACAAATAGCATAATGTCTCCGATTAACATTAAAGACATTGTACTTGCAGAAGGCTCTACAACAACCGATGTATCGAATATTATTCCCGATGTTCCGGTTGGAAATACAACTGCAATGACGGAAAAACAGATGTGGGACTACCTGATGTCTATTTACAACAATCCGTATGGTGTAGCTGCAATTATGGGAAACCTTTATGCAGAAAGTGCTTTACAAGCAAATAATATGCAGAATTCCTACGAAGCAGCTTTGGGTTACAACGACAAGACATATACTGAGAGCGTAGACAATGGTACATACACAAACTTTGTTAATGATGCTGTTGGCTATGGTCTAGTACAGTGGACATACTGGTCACGGAAGAAGGCACTATACAACTACGCTAAGTCCAATAACAGATCAATTGGTGACCCGAAGATGCAGTTAGAATTTATGGTTTCTGAGATGGCAGGTTATCAAGGTCTAGTTGATACGATAAAGAACGCAAAGAATGTTCGTACAGCATCGGATTTCATCCTAGTAAATTATGAACGACCTGCAAACCAGTCCGAGGCAGTGAAAATTGCAAGATCTAATATGGGAGAAACATTCTTGAAAAAGTACGGGAATGTAACTCCTTCTACTACACCTACTCCTGCAACTCCTGTTACTCCAAAAGCTCCTAAAGTAGGAGATGTAGTCAACTTTAAGGGTAACACACACTATACAAGTTCATCGATAGTTGGAATCGGATTTAGATGTAGACCCGGTAAAGCTACAATTACAGCAATCAACAGTAGAGGTAAGCACCCGTATCATTTAGTTAAGGTTCCGGGACAAGGTTCAACAGTTTATGGTTGGGTAGATTCTGGAACATTTGAATGAAGAGGGAAGAGTATGCAATTTCTTGTATTATATGGTAACCAGATACTTTACACCATACTAACAGGTATTATAACAGCTGTTGGAGCATGGATTGGAAAAAAGTATCAGAAAAACTGTCAAGAAAAACAAAAAAGAGATACCGTTAAAACTTGCGTAAGAGCTGTAGAACAACTCTATCCAGAAATGCTAGGCGCAGAGAAATACGCAAAAGCTGTTGAATCTATAAAAGAGATTCTGGCGAATAAGAGTATCGTTATTACAGACCTTGAGATAAAAATGCTCATAGAAGAGCAATGTAATGAATTTAATCAGCAACGTCCTAAGTATCAAGGAAAACATCTATAATAAATTAAGGAGAAGAAAACATCATGGACATCACCAACATTTTTGAGCTTGTAATTCTGCTAATTTCTGCCCTTGTAGCAACATTCGTTATTCCCCTACTTAAACAAAAGTTTGGTCAAGAGAAGCTAAACAAAGTAATGACCTATGTAGAAATTGCTGTACATGCTGCAGACCAGTTATTTGCTACCGATGAAGGTAAAGCAAAGAAAGAGTATGTTGTTAACTATCTGACCGAAATACTTAAGAAGCAAGGTATCACAGTTGACATGGAAACTCTTGAAAACATGATTGAAGCTGAAGTACTTAAACTTCATAAACAGCTCAAGACAGAGTAATATCGTGTTATTCTGATTAGAACGCTCTCTTTATTAGAGGGCGTTTTTAATTTAATAAAATTAAATAACAGTTGAATATTGTATTATTTTCTGCTAAATTATAACATATTGTATACATAAGTAAGAGGTATTGAAATATGAAATTTAAACTGAACGAAAACTTAACAACTATTCACTATACGCTATTCCCTTCTTGGGACGGTGCTGGTGAAGTAGATTATGATTTTGAACCTTCTACTGAAGACAATCTTCGTTTTGCAGAGTATATAGTAAAAGAGTACTACGACAAGGGGCAGATTGACGAGCTGGAAGATATACTGAAAGATGCACTTCCCGAAGGATACGAAGAATTAACCTTCCGGGAAAAGTTCCCAGAACTAGTCCAAAGTGTAGCAGAGAATACAGACCTCTTTGACGAAGAAGCGTATGACTTCTTCTATGACGACGCAGTAGAGGAATACGAAGAGCAAGCTGACTACGGTTATGATAACGGGTCAGGAATGTCATATAAAGAGTTTATTTGAAGGAGTTACAAATGAACGTTAAGAAAAAGAAAGGCGCATTAAGTTATTTTTCAACACTTGATGCAGGAGATCCTGAAAAGAACGCAGAACGATTTAACAACTCAACAGCAGACGATGTAAATGTTACTGCGATGTCTGAAGATTGGGAACATAAAGACGTTAGATACATGTCTGATATGTTAGGCGACCTTATGGGGAATATGTCAGAAGATCAACTGGACGCTGATTTGAAACTATTCGCTCGTATTGCTCGTAAACTTCGTGTACGTAATATGGACGACCTTGTTGTCATGCTTGATCGTAACAACGAGTACGACCCACAATACTACATGACAGAAATTGGTCAGAAGATTGGGCCTGTATATAAAGGCAAAGAAGACGCAGTTGAATATGAAATGTTTGGTGCTCATCTTGTTGCAGAAAACACCCCAACGGGTCTGTTTCTGTATTTCCCTGATGAAACGTCTGGCAGAAAATATGTAACTGCAGTCGATAGAATGATGAACGAAAATTACAGTCGTAAGAAGATATGTGAAGCAAACACTGAAAACGCTGATAGAACTAATCTTATTCAGAAGATTAGATCTTTTGGAAAAAACTATAACTTTGATAAGTATACAGATCAGCAGCTTTTCCGTATTGCTAACAGACTTCAAGATGCTGCTGACATTGAAGATGTAATGCGTGAGTTTACCGAGATTCGTAATAGACAAGCTGCAAAGAAAGCATATGATGCTGAATACGACATTCCAGATGAGACATATGAAGAAAGCCTTACCGTAAGACAGAAGTTAAGTCGTATAGATGAAGCTTGTTTGGACAACGGAAATTATCTTGACTTAAGAAATCTTTTTGAAGCAGTTACTCCTAATATGACGCCCGATGAGAAGGAAGAACTTCGTAACGTAGTAAATTCTACAAATGACCCTGAAATTATTTCTGCTTATCTTAATGGGAAGTACAAACAGAAGGACGAGAGTCTTAAAGAAGATTATACAGACCAGTTATTCAATAAACTAAAACAGGCAGTTATAGATTTCCTTGACTTTGCAGATTCCATGGAGTGGGATATGCCTTCGGGATATATTTATGACGACTGGAAAGACTGGATGGACGACACTAAATTCTCAGTGTCTGTTGATTCCGTTGAAAGTGCAGAGAATCTTTTGTCTGATTATAAACGTCTATATGAAGTTGACAAACGTCTTGCCCCGAGACTGGAAGATTGGGAAACAGATGAATTTATTCGTTTGTACGAAAATCTAAAGAGTACACTTGATGCAGCCATTAAAGCATGGGAGGAACAACAAGAATGATTTTGAAGGAAACTTTTGATACAGATAAGTATCGGAGAATAATTTCCAAACAAGTGATGGACAGTGACGGATTTTATACGGACTATACGATGTATTACAATCCCGAAGAGGATAATTATTTCTTTATCTTCGGCGATGAAGATGTATATGGTCCCGATCCAGATTATGCTGACTGGACTTGTGACACTAATGAAGAAGCAACTGAATGGTATAACAACTATAACGGTTTTGAGGATGAAGATCTTGACGAATGCTTTACTTCTTACTTAAAAGAAGGCGGAACACAGTTCACAGAAAAGCCGGGAGAAGAAGTACAATTCCCTACTGAAGGAATGACGGATGTTCCCGATGTTGGTGAACGCTTTAGAGTTGGTCCTCTAATTGGAACATGCACAAAAAAGACTGCAGATGAAGTTACTATGAAAGTTACTTCAAATGCATTTCTACAGGAAGACATTAACGATGTTCTCCCAGCAGAAGAAATTGAAATTGTTGCCGAGGTAGAGCCTAGTAAAGAAACTGTCACAGCAGGTCCTGATGCAGGAATAGCAGGACTTATTAACAATTTGATTATTCAGAATTGGGATATGAACGGAGCCTATACAGACCTTATTGTAAATGCCGATTCAAATAATCAGCACAACATTGCTAACCTAGCAAAAGACATTGTTGCTGACATTAACAATCATATCGGTAAACTTCAAGCTGCTCTTGCTATGCTTTCTCCTAATGTCGAGAATATTGCAGCAGGAGAGTCAGAAGCTGCTCAACAGTTAAACGTTGTAAATGAAGCTCTGAATGAGAGGGAGAAAAACACTTTAGAGCGTACAGGCAAAATAAGTGAACGTATTCGTCGTAAACTGAATTCTATTGTTAACCGATATAACGGTTGGCAAGAGCCTGCTGCCATTGGAAAGATGTTTAAAGAACTTGCAGACGAAGGTGTTGACGTTACTGTCATGGGTCCTCCGCAAGATTATGCTCCTGGAGCAAAGAGCTGGACAGTTCCTTGGGAATTAGACGGAGTTAGAGTAGAGAACAGTATGTTCATCTACAGCGTGTATGAAGGAGGAGAAACTCCTCGAAATGAATATAATATGTATTTTTCTTAAGGAGAACTTGTAATGAAAATTAGAGAACTCACCGAAAATATTAACAATTTTGATAATGCAGAGAATAAAGTTACTGCATTGAATCCGATTATGGGAGATGCTGTTGCGGTATCAAAGAAGAGTCAAAAGAAATTTGAAAAAGAAACAGCACCCATAGAAGATCCTATTCTCGGGACAAAGGATGATAAGATCAAGGAGAATAAAGGGCTTACTGAAGCATTTGAAAGCGATGGTTGGGAGTTGGAAGACTCTGACCTGGTTCAGGTTTTAGGAAAACTTTCTGATCTTAAGTATGAGATTGATAATTGTGTTCGTGGAAGTTATGTTACTCATGGTATTGACACATATGGCGAGCTTGCTGTGCTTGTGAGAGAACTTGCAGAAGATTTAATTGACTGTGCATACGAACTAGCAGAAATGGATGAAGATGAAGAGGACGAGCAGCTTACTGAAGCGGGGCAATTCTCATTTACTAACGGAACACTTGAAGAGTTTGATCCTGCAGATCTTGTAGAGAAAATTAAAAACAGAAAGACCGCTCTGAACACCATTCGAGATTTCAACGATAAACAGTATACCTTTACAGTTTCTCCTATAGGTTCTATAGAAACTCCTGATTACATCTGGGTTGATGTTAAAGTAGATACAGGTAACCATAATCCAAAAAGAATCTTCATGCAGGCGTACACTACATATGACGTCGCTATTCAAGGCATTAACGAGGTAAAAGAGAACATCATGGACTCCGTTGTTGATGAAAAGGTTGAAGAAGCTTTGAAAGAAAATGATGATGACCCGATGGATTCAAAACTTTCAGATGAAGAGTCTGATATTCAATTAGTAATGTGGTATTTTGGTGTGAATCGTAAAAAAGCAGAGAGTGGAATTGAATCAGGATTCTATGATAGAAACGATATTGAAAAAGCAAAGAAGTACCACAATAAGAAATCTAATCCCACATTGTATGAGGATGGTCGTCAGAATAGAGAAAAGTTGACTCCTGAACAGAAAGCGGAGGAAAAAGCACTAGCAGCAACATTGTTTGATAGAGTTTACAATGAACTAGAGAAAGACACTGACGGGTCAAAAAATATTGTAAATAAGAAAGCATCTCAAAGATATAATTCTGAAGATCTGTCAACAGACATAAATGGAAATATTGTTGTATATGCTAAGGACAAAGAAAGTCTACAAAGTGCAGTAAATGTTGCGGAAGCATATAAACTACAGTATAAGGTTGGACCTGGAAGTATTCGGAATAAGGCACATGCTTTCCAGTGTGTATTATTCATTCCAGAAGAAGAATAAATAAAGGAATAGAAAATGTATAGAATCGACCAACACAAGAATATATATTTGAGTCGTGGAGACGATTTTAGTTATACATTTCCTGTTTATGTCGACAATAGTGAAACAGCATACAAGTTTGAGAAAAACGACGGTTGTATGCTGTTTTTCTATATTTTCATTCCTAATTCCATTAACTATGAATTTGTAATGAAAAAGACATTTGGAACTGACGGAAGTGTTACTACAGAGTTCAACAATGATAAATCTTCTACTACAAAAGTACTCGATAACATTGACGATAAAGGGAATATTACTGTAACATTAACCGAGGACGACACAATGAAAATCTTTCCGGGACAATATAAATATCAGATAAGAGTCAAAGTAAAAGACAGCTCCGGTAATCTTGTATTAAAAACAGTTACAAATAGAAAAGACTTTTATGTTATAGAGGACGACTACAGTAACAGAATATGGTAAGATAAAAGGAGTGAGCAGACTGTGCCTGACACTTTAAGTTTTATAAGTTCAGACATTCAGAAAGAACTGAATAACTTAACAGAGGATGAAAAGAAAGTTGCCATTGAAATACTGAAACAGTATTCGGAGTCAGGATCTTCCGATGTTTATCAAGATTTGGTATATCAAGACTACGAAGAAATTCCTGTAGATATAGAAACATTTCTGTATGATGAATACTATTTAGGAAAGAGTCTTATAGATTCTGAAGGAAGAAAAACTGTATATCCGTATTGGGTTGAGACTCTGAAGAAGATTTTTCCTACAAATGTTGACACAGCGTACAATACTCTTGCATTGACAGGGTCAATTGGTATCGGTAAATCTTTTATGGCAGTTCTTTGCATCCTTTATCAATTATATAGAATGATGTGTCTTAAAGACCCTTACTTACACTATGGGTTACAGCCTATTGATAAAATTACTTTCGCGTTCATCAACATAACAATGGATGCAGCTGCTGGTGTAGGCTGGCAAAAATGTCAAGAGTTGCTACAAAATTCCCCGTGGTTTATGAAGAATGGTTCTTTGTCAGGTAGCACAAACATTGTCTGGGTTCCTCCAAAAGGCATTGATCTTCTGTATGGTTCATTACCAAGACACATAATTGGTAGAGCTGTGTTCTCTGTGTTCTGCGACGAGGTCTCTTTTGTACCAACACAAGATGTAGAGATGCAGAAAAAGAAAGCAAAAGACCTTGTTAATACGGCAAGTGCTCGTATGCAATCTCGTTTTATGCATGGAGAACACAATCCTACATTGCTAATTCTTGCATCTTCAAAGAGAACTGAACAATCCTACATGGAAACATTCATTGAAGGGAAAAAGAATAACGATAGTAAAACAACATACATAGTTGATGAACCTCAGTGGGTGATAAGAACCGATAAAGACAGCGCAGTAAAATTTAAAGTAGCTGTAGGTAATAAATTTCTGAATAGTGAAGTAGTTCCCCTGAATTCTACAGAGGCAGATTTACAAACATATAGAGACCGAGGATACACTCTTATAGATGTACCCATGGGATACTACGAGAACTTTATAGATGATATCAATATTGCCTTGACAGATATTGCTGGTATCTCTACTTCAGGAACAACTAAGTATTTTGCAGGAAATAGAATTGCTGCTGTTAGAAATGAAAAACGCAAAAATCTATTTACAAAAGAGATCATATCTGTCGGAGACGGAGCTGACGACAAGACACAATATTCTGACTTCATTGATAAAACTCGTATAGATCCTAAACTAAAATCTCGTCCGTTATACATACACCTTGATATGTCAGTGTCAGGAGACGCTACCGGTATTGGTGGAGTTTGGATTAACGGAAAGAAACCGACAAAGCCAGGAGAAGACCCGTCAAAAGATTTGTATTACACTCTAGCATTTCATGTAAGTATAAAAGCTCCTAAAGGTTGCCAGGTATCATTTGAAAAGAACCGAAACTTCATTCGTTGGCTACGTCAAGAAGGCTTTAACATTAAAGGAGTTTCTGCAGATACTTTCCAGTCATATGATTTACTACAAGTGTTGAAGGGAGAGCATTTTAACACTTCAATTATATCTGTTGACCGAGTAGATAGAGAACAGAAAGTATGCTTACCTTATCTAACGTTTAAGAATGCAATATACGAAGAACGATTTGATATGTATCCCACAACGGAATTGGTAGAGGAACTTCTAGATCTTGAAAAAGACGGGAACGGGAAAATTGACCATACTCCCATGGGAAGAAAAGACGCGGCAGACGGTGTGTGCGGAGCTCTTTATAATGCTTCACAACATGCAGAGGAGTTTTCTTTTGACTGGGGAGAAACGATACAAACAACAATTGATGTAAGTCAAGCAACAACGGAAGTAGACCGAGAACAAATTGTATTAAACTTTGAAGAAGAACTTAAAAAATTAGACTCAATACAACCTAACAAATCTACATTTCTAGATTTTGGAATGGGGAAAGCAAGCGAACTGTACTCTAGTTATCTTGCAAATGGCATTATTCTATAAATAGTTTTACAAAGGAGTAAATATGGCAAACGATTTAAAAAATAGTGAGTCTGTATTTGCTGATGCAACGGATCTGTACGGAACAAAATTAAACCCCGTACCTACTCCGAAACGAAATATTGGCATAGACACTGACGGGGAGTTTTACGATGCTCTAATAAATGGTGTTAAGTCCAGTATGATGGACATCAGTAAGTTAGAATCTTTTACTCAAGTTTCACAGAATAGAGAACTTCTTTATGAAGTCATTGATACTATGTGTGAAGACACTACCATAGCTTCTGCTCTTGAAATATATACAGAAGATTCAACAGAGATTTCTGAGAATGGTCGCATTGTTTGGTGCCAATCAGACGACGAAGATGTTTTAAAGTATATAACATATCTGTTAGATGTTTTGAATGTGGACAAGAACATCTTTAAATGGGCGTACTGTTTGTGTAAGTACGGAGACGTTTATCTTCGTATGTATCGTAACTCTGATATAGAAGACGGGTTATTTAATTCTGACGATATTTCCGAAAAGAAAAAGTATCTTAAAGAAGAACTGGAAAAGATTCACGAAAACAGAGAAAACTCTGATCTAAACGAATCGGTTATAGTACACGCCAATTCAAAAGACGACCGTTATGCTCAGTATGTAGAGATGGTTTCTAACCCTGCTGAAATGTTTGAATTGACTAAGTTCGGAAAAACATATGCCTACATCAAAGCTCCTGTTAGATCGGGTGTACAACAGAAACAATCTTCAATTGATGTTCCGTCTTGGAGATACCGGTTCAATCGTTCTGATGTAACTTTATACGATGCAACTGCTTTTGTTCATGCCTCTTTAGAAGATAATTTTCAACGTTTCCCTGAAGTAGTAGACATCTTTCTCAACAACGACATGAACAGCTCTGATGATACAGATAAGTTAAGTTATACTGTTCGACATGGACAATCCATTCTATACTCTGTATACAAACTTTGGAGAACTCTTACACTACTTGAAAATTCATTACTTCTAAATCGTCTTACTAAGAGCTCTGTATTAAGAGTTATCAATGTTGAAGTAGGCGATATGCCTCAAGAGAATGTTGGAAAACATATGATGGGCATAAAGGCACTATTTGAACGAAAAGCCTCTCTTGACACTGGCAATATTATGTCAGAGTATACAAATCCAGGACCGATGGAAAACTGTATATATGTTCCGATGCACAACGGAATAGGGAGCATAACTCCTCAGCAGATCGGCGGAGACGTTGATGTAAAGGGTCTCACTGACATAGACTACTTTAAGAATAAACTTTTCGGCGGGTTAAAAATTCCGAAACAGTATATGGGAGACACCGAGGACGGAGCAGGATTTAATGGCGGAGCTTCTTTATCACTGATTTCTTCTAGATACGCAAAAACCATTAAACGTGTTCAGAACACTCTTATTCAGTTAGTTACTGACCTGATCAATCTTCTTCTTCTTGATAAGGGATTAGTTTCTTATGTAAACAAATTTACTATTAAGATGCAGCCTCCAACAACTCAAGAAGAAGTTGACAGACGAGACAATCTAGCATCTAAGGTTGGAATCACACAAGATGTTATGAACCTATTGTCTGATGTAGAGGATCCACCCCAGAAACTTCGTATTCTTAAGATCTTACTTGCTGAGATTATTGATAATCCAGAAGTAATGAATGTTATTCAAGAAGAAATTGATAAACTGGAAGAAGAAGTTATAGCAGAAGACGAGGATAACGAACCGGATGACAGGGACATCGATGTAAATGTTAGAATGCCTAGATCCGGAAGACAGGCAAGAGATGCAGAAATTCCCGTTCCTACTGAAGAAGATTCTGAAGAAATGCCTCCTGTTCCTTCTGAGGAAGAAACCATTGCTCCTTTACCCTCTCCCGCAGATCTAGGGATTGACATGACGAACACTGCAAACCTATAAATTAGCCAATAATATTGGAAAGGACAAAGTATGGCAATATCAAAAACAGATTGTTTGATACTACTGAATGAACTTCAAGAATCGGGTATTGATTGCTCAAATGAAGTAAAAACATTGTTAAGATCTTCTGGGCCTAGTGTAGAAGTGCTGAAATTTATAAACGACAACAGACCTCTTGATCTAGCAATGTTCTACGAGAAGCTACGCAAGAGTTATAATAACAAGAAATCAACATTGTATATAAATTTAATGAAAGACCCCGACCCCGAAAATATAAGTAAAGTTTTATCAACTTTGAATTCCTACTCCTTGCAGGCAACATTGTTTTCTGAACAACTTCAGAATAAACAGATGTTTTATAGATTTTCAAGGTTACAAGAAGTGTATCAGTGTTTGTATTACTACACAAAAACATATGATTTGACTCCTTGTATAAAGCTATTGTCCCTGATAAAGGCAGACATAAAAGCTCTTGAAACGTGCTACAGAGAACAAAGTTGAATAATTAACCAGAATTAACTATAATATAAAATATAAAATTACGGAGGTATGTAATCCAAATGGATCATATTGAATCAGAATATCTATACATTCATAGTCTTAAACTCGCTGACAGATTAGTAAATGCAGGAATCCGTTGCGAAGGAAAGAAAGTAAACGTTCAGAACCCTCGTTACTGTGATTTTATCTTCAAGAATACTCCCGAAACACTTGAGATGCTGAAGCAGTACGTTGAAGAGCGTCGTAACAATATTAGATAATATTTTAAACTAAGGAGAACAGATTATGGGGCTTTCAATTCGAGAAAAGAAACTGCTAACACAATTCGCCAGTAATAATTACGGTCTGTATAATAAAACACTCGCCAAGAAGATAGGACTCCACGAGAGTATTTTTCTTGGCGAAATTATTTCAGAGTATGATTACTGGAATAGAATGCATAGCCTAACAGATGACGGCTATTTCTATAGCACTGTTGAAAATGTCATGGAATCTACAACGTTGTCTGATTATCAACAACGTTCAATTATCAAGCATCTTGTAGAATTGAAAATACTTGATGTTAAAGTTGCAGGAATGCCTGCTAAAAGATATTTTAGAATCAATGAAGAACAGTTCTACGCTATATTGCTTGAAGAAGATAAAGATGCTGACAATAACCCACAATCAACAAGTAGTAAAGAAACTTGTTATAAGGATTTAACTGAGTTAACAACAAGTAGTAAAGAAAGTAAAGAACAAGATCTTAACTTAGTAAAGACAAATAATAACAATGTACTATTAACAAATAAAAATAACAATATAGTTTTAACAGCTACACCGTTTATTAACAATTCAGGCAAAGTATCTAATCTTTTAGAAAATGAAACTAAACAACTAGATACAAAGCCGAAGAAGAAATCCAATTTAGAACAGTGTACTGATTTAACTTTTGAACTTATCTCTGATTTAGATCTTGCTGAATATGTAAACAATTATTTAGTGGATCAAAAATTGTATAAATCAATAAATGTCACCCAATGGAAGATGAGACTAGAACATCTTTTGCAGTATGCAAAAGGCAGAACTGATTTAGCAAAAGAAATTGTCAAACAGACATGGGCAAGAGGTTATAGAGATTTTTATCCCGTTTCTGAAAATTATGTAAATACAGCAAAGCCTGCATATACAGCTATTACCAGAAAAGAGATTAAAAATGACCCGCCTAAGATTGACGATAAGATTGTTTTTTAAGTAATTTGTAGAAAAACTTATTTTATCAAAACTTTAGTGCTAAATTTATACAGTCAATACAAATTGACCCGGTGAAAACAGCTGTAGATAGGGCAGCTACAGAATGTTCGTGTTAGATTAGAAATGATGTGTTGAAAGGAATATAGATGGATAAAAAGTCAAACGAAGAGTTGACCTTTGACAGATCAGCTCTAGTCAGCGAAAAAGGCAGCCCTATATTAGGTCGTCTGTCTGGACCAGTTGCTGACATTATAAACCCTACTCGTAATGGAAGAAAATATTCTGAGCAGCTTTGGGAGAATGTTTTTAATAGCCCGATAGCTAAGGAAACATTTGAAAACGGCGGATATTTCGGAGAACTTGGTCATCCTGCTGACCGTCAAGAGATTGACATGGAGAAGATTGCTATTTGTATGCCCAATCCTCCCCGGAAGAATAATAAAGGACAACTTATTAGCTCTTTTGACATTCTCGACACTCCAAATGGTCGCATATTAAAGACCCTTTGCGATTACGGATATAAAATGGGAATCTCATCTAGAGGTTCAGGAGATGTATCAACAGACATTGATGGAAATGAGTCTGTTGACGAAGACACATATGAGTTTAGTTGCTTTGACGTTGTTCTTCTACCTGCAGTAAAGGCCGCTCGTATGGAATACGTCACAGAATCTGTTGGAAATTCCAGTATTCCGTTGAAAAAAGCATTACAGGAATCTTTAGAAAAAGCATCTGCGTCAGACAGAAAAATCATGCAGGAGACATTGAATACTCTCCATATTGAATATACTCCAGAAGAAGAAATCATAGAAAAACCTTCTTCTGTTAATTATAAAGAAGTTGTTAACGAAGACGTTGCAGTCGATACTACCGAAGCAGATTTGTTAGAACAGCTTCAAGCCTCCTTAAAAGAAAACAAAGAAAAGGAACAACAGCTACTTGAGTTACAGGAGAAGTTGTCAGTTAGTTATACTAAAGAAGCGTCATGTAACGAAAAGATGGCTAAGTATAAACAAGCGATTCTGAAGTTATCAGAGGAAGCGAAGAAGGTTGTTTCTCTACAAGAAAAGTTAAGTAATTATGAGCAGCAAGTTAGTCAGTTAAACGAACAGTTAGCTTCCGTTAAAGATGAAGCTATTAAGTCTAAGAATAGTTTAACTGAACGTTCTAAGGCGTTAGCTGAATCAGTCACTTCTAGCAGAAGTAAAGTTGCGGAACTAACCGAACAGCTGAAGATTGCTAATGAAAATAACAGTAAAGAAATCACTTCTTTAACTGAAAAACTTTCAACAGTTCAGAAAGACTTAGCTCAAAAGAAGACAGAATACACTAAGAAGTTAAGTGCTTCAAATAATCTTGTTGAAAAGTACAAGAAGATAGCCGCTAGTGCGGTTAACCGTTATATTGAATCACAATCAGTTAGACTTGGTGTATCTAAGAATGAAATTTTAAATAGATTGCCTGATAGTTACACATTTGACGATATTGATTCTGTATGCGAAAGTTTACAATCTGTGAATCTTAACTTAAGTAAGTTACCATTTCAGTCAATGCAACTACAGGAAAAGTTAAGTGCTAAGATTACTTCACCTAAGAAGGAAATAATCCCTATCGTTCAAGATGATGTAGTAGACGATGACTTATTGTCTCTAGCACGACTTAAATAAAATATAAAGAGGTAAATATAATGAATCTTTTAGAACAATACAAGGGTCGTCTGTCAGTTTCTGAATCCGTTTACAGCAGAACTCACAACGGCGAGAAGCTGGATAACCATAAGAAGTTAGTTATTGCTAAGGTTCTTGACAATACTTCTAAGTTCCTTTCCGAAGCTTTTGATGCCGCTTCTGGCACACAGCGTTCAGATCTAGGACTTTATAAGAAATTCTGCTTGAACCTTACAACTGTTGCTCTTCCTAACTTAATTGCTAATGAGCTAGTAATTGTCCACCCGATGAGCTCCATGAGCGGCTTCATTACTTACATTGAGTATACTGCTGCCAAGACCAAGGGTCAGACCACTGCCGGTAAGCTACTAAATAGCCCGTTCGCTCTTGGTGATGTCGATGCAGATTACACTGGTGACCGTGTTGTTGAAACTCCGGCGGCTGGTGCTTCTCTTGCTCTTTCCTGGACTCCTGTTGTTAAGGGTGCTTTTGAGAAGGACGGCGTTAAGTATGACGTTAAGGTCACTCACGCAAGTGGCGAACCTACTTATGTGAATGTTGGTGCAGACGGAAAGACAATTACCACAACTCTTCAGATTACTGACCGTGTAGCTTATTACTACGACAACGTAGTTGTTCCTCAGAATGACCTTCCGATGCTCAAGGCTGAGATGAAGAATATCGCCCTTGTTGCGAAGGCTCGTCGTATCGCTGTTTACTACTCTCAGATTGCTGCCTTCCAGGCTAAGACCGACTACGGCTTCGACCTTGGTGACCAGCTTGCAGAGAAGGCTGTTGGTCAGCTCGAATATGAAATCGACACAGAAGTTGTTCAGCTTCTTATCGACAATGCCCCGACTGACGAAACTCTTGAATGGAGCAAGACTCTTCCGGTGGGCGTTTCCAAAGCAGAGCACTATCAGGGATTCATGGAAATTGTTGAAGATGCCAAGCGCGTAGTGTATGACCGTACAAAGAAATTTGTTCCTAACTACATGATTTGCGCCAGCGATCTTCTTCCGGTGTTTGCCTTTATTCATGATTGGACTCCTGCTCCTGTGAGCGATGTTAACGGTCCTTACTTCGCCGGTACTCTCGGTGCTCTTAAGGTATTCGTTTCTCCTGCTCTTGAAGCTGGTAAGTTCGTAATTGGTGTTAACGGCAGCGACATGATGAGCTCCGCCGCTGTTTATGCTCCGTACATGAGCGTTGTTCCTACTCAGCTGCTCCAGTTCGCAGATGGTGGAACTACACAAGGCTGGAGTACGATGTACGACCTGAAGCTTCTCAATCCTAACCTCCTGGTAGCGGGTAAGATTAAGGCCTGATAGTTGTTTACAACTTAATTACACCTTATAATATATTATAGGGAGGGGAGTCAGCTCCCTTCCCTATATTTTTTTATTTATAACTGTGTTGTAAAACAAGTTAATAAGAAAGATTGTATAAACTATTTGAACAAATATCATTATTATTAGAAGATATTATTAGATTGGCGGATCTTTTATGAGTTATGTGAAAAACGTACTAGAAGATTTTCAGTTGCATGAAACTTTAAACCCAAAGTTATGGAAAGATAACAAACTAATACCAGAAGTTAGACAGAAGCTACTTGAAATCTCAGAAAATTTTGAGCAGTATGTTGAAATACCTATGCATATTGTAGATGTAGTTCTAGTAGGAAGTAATGCATCTTATAACTATACACAGTATTCCGACATTGATGTTCATTTGATTGTTAATACTGATCTAACAGAAGATGTCCCGGAAGACATACAGACGTTAGTCTTTAATCTAAAGAAGACATCTTTCAATAAAGAGTTTGACATAAAGATAAAAGGAATTCCTGTTGAACTTTATGTTGAGGATTTACATTCTTCAGTTCAGTCCAATGGTATCTATTCTATTCGTAGAAACAAGTGGGTGAAGGAACCTCAACCAATTACGATTGAGAAGAGAGATTTAACAAAAGAATTAGATGCTTGGACTGAAAGAATTCAAGAAGCAATTACGTCAAAGGAGTACGAACAGATTACTGATGTTTTAGATTCTCTCTACTTAATGAGAAAGAATTCAATTTCTATTGAGGGAGAATACGGCAGAGGAAATGAAATTTTCAAGACGTTAAGAGATAAAGGACTACTTTCAAAGTTGAAAGATTCCATGAATAGATGTATCTCTTCTAACTTATCATTAGAATCATATATATACACAGGAAGGTTTATAAATCTATTTAAGGAGTAAATAATATGAATAAAGCATTGATAAATGAATCTTTTCGTAAGATGAATGAATCCGAGGAGAAGGAAAAGGATTACAGACAAGCTCGTAATAAGATTTACAAAATTCTTGAAGATTTTTATGAGGATCAGGTTTCGGAATTTCTTGACAGCCCCGGACTTTATGTTGATCCTGAAGACATTCAGACGATGGTGCATGAATATGACGCAACGTGGGCCAAGGAAGATTATGACACAGAAGATTATAATGAACAGTTTTCAGTTGCTGACCAGCTTGTTACAGCACTTGTTAAGGCACAACTACGTAGACTATTTTATAATTCTTGATTGTTAACATGTATAGTGTCATATTTTAAGTTGTAAGAAAGAGGAAAATAAGTGAATAAAGTAGTTTTAGAAGAGTCTTTTAAAACTCTTAATGAGCAGGAGTTGGAGGAAGCAGATTTCAGAACTGTTAGAAATAAAGTTTATGATTTTCTTGAGCAGTTCTACGAGAGAAAGGTTCAAGATTTTCTTGTAGATGAAGGTGTAACTGCAATGGAAGTTAAGGCTGCAGTGCCTAGGTATAACCCGGATTGGTGCCCTGATGAATACACAGAACAAGTAGCTGCAATTGATCAGCAGTGTGTTGAAGAGCTAATCGCTGCTTTGGTGAAAGCAGATATGAAAACACTATTTCTTAATGTGGAATAATTTTACTTAGGAAGGTATTAAATGAACTATATAATCAGTGAAGCTTTTAATAAGCTAAAGGCGCTTGAAGAGGGAAGATTTTCTTATGACAAGGAGCAAGAGTTCACCTCCAAGTCAACTGCTCATGGTAATGGCGTAGCAAATAAAGGCATGGGAAGAGTGCCTGCTCTGTTCAAGAATATTCGCAACTGGAAACCTGGAACTGCTTATTTTGATGTGTATGTAGGTTCTGGTGCAGGTGCCGGTACAGGTCAAGGAAGACCTACTGGTGGTGATAAGTATCAAACATTTATGAAGCTCGAAGATTACGCTGAAGAGATTGGCGAAGTGTTTGGTCAAGATAATGTTGAGGTAAAAGGAAAACTAATCGTAGCTACAAAATAATTAAAGGAGGAGGTATAATTACTCTGTGAACAAACTTTTAGAAGATAAGAGACAAGAGCTAATTTCAAACTCAAAACGCGCAGATAATTATGCTCCTGAAAATCAGTTTCGTGGTAAAAATCGTTATGAAAGACGTTTACATAGCAGGGTTGCTAATTCTGTTAGAGAAATGAATTCTATTGACATGAATAAGTTCTTTCGGGACAACATCCTTGACGTGGACGTAAAAGTAAGAGGAGAAACTGACGACTATATTGTTCGAATTAGTTTTGGAGAAGTACTTGACCAGATACACAAACAATTAGCAGCAAACAATGACGTATTAAACCTGAGGTGTGTTATCAGAGCTCTTGTAAGTTCCTTTAACGGAGAAAATGTTTACGTTAGATGTAGTTGTCCCGATTTTCAGTATAGATTTGGATACTATCTAAGCGTGCATGACATTATAGTAGGAGATAAGGAAACTAGACCTTCTAATATTACGAACCCGAATGACACCAAGGGCAGGGGTTGCAAACATATATTGCTGGTGTTGTCAAATAATAGTTGGATAACTAAAGTGGCGTCTGTAATTTTTAATTACATTAGATACATGGAACAACATTATCCTAATATGTATGCAGATGTAATATATCCTGCGATATATCAACGAGAGTATACAGGCGATGTTCAGCTACAACTACAGACTCCTGAAGAAGAGCCTGAAGAAGAAAAGCCCGACATCTCAGTTAACGCAGATAAAGATCTACTTAATGTTGCCAACAAGTGGGCAAGAACTAAGACTCAGTTCCAGAAAGGTAACGAGTATAGATTCCAGAAGAAGAACAATCCAATGAAACGACAGATTGATTTTGACAACCTAATTTCAGATTCGGAGAACCCTTGATGAGATTTTTACTACGCGAAGAAAAAATTCCAGTTTACAGAGGAGTTATTAAAGGTCTACAGCCGAATGTAGAAGGAGACGGAAGAGCCGAGTGGTGGACTGTTTCTAAAGATGAGGCTACGTCGTATTGGCAAGACGGTACAGACGATGAAGGAGCCCTGTTAACCTCTGTAATAGATCTGGACAAAGTTAATCTTATAGACCTTGGAAAACAGACTGATGTTACTAGTGTGTATCTAGGTAATGACCTAAACGACATTCTAGGAACACGAATAATTGCTCGTGAACGTACTAAAGATGGAAATTTTGTATATATTAAATACAAAGACTCTTTCTATAGAATGTCTACAGGTCTTGATGATTTACAAGTATTTTATCATAAGATAGCTAGAGAGCAGGGCTACGACGGTATTCTTGTTCAATTCGGTGTCGGCGGAAAAACCGTCACAGAGATTGCGTTATTGAAATCAGGTCTAGTTGAATACGACGCTCCTTCCTGGTATGACAAGAATTGGGATAAGAAAAAATAACTGTGTTGCTTTACGATGAAGTAATATAACATTAAGGAGGTGATGCGATGTCCGGTAGAATTTCTCAGGGAGACCAATATAGTATAGCAATGACAATTAAATTCAACGATGAACCACTAGATGTTTCAAATGTTGATAAAATTGAATTTACATTGCACGACACAACACGTATGTATCCGGATGAGGTTTCGTTTTCGGACGGTACGTTTTTCTTCCCTGTAACACAGGAAGAGACGTTTTCGCTTCCTAGAATTGTAGAGGCTCAGGCTCGAATAAAGTTTAAGAATGGCGATGTGTTTAAGACTCCTACTCAAAAAATAGATGTTGACGTATCGTTGTCTAAGGAGATTCTATGAGACCTGTTGTCTCTTTTGAGATAAATACGCCGAAGATATCGTTTGAAGCAACACCAGTAAACCCAGTAGATTTTGAGTTTCAAGCTGCATTAGTAACCGGAACAGGGTTACCTTACAAAGGACCATATGAAGTAACACCTAAGTTATATCAAAATATAGAATTACCAACAAAGGGAACAGTTCCTAAAGATGACATAACAGTATTAAAGATCCCTCAGTATGAAGTCGGAAATGATGCTGGGGGAAGAACACTTATACTAGGAGTAGACTAATATGCCGAATACATATATCAATAAACTTATTGTTGGCGAAGAGGTAAAGTTTGACCTTACGCAAGACGATATTACACCTGATAAACTTGCAAAAGGTATAAAGGCTCACGACAAGTCGGGCGCACCTATTGTAGGTACTAGTACATTTGACGCCGACACAAAAGATGCAACTGCTACTGCTGCTGAAATACTTTCAGGAAAGACTGCTTACAAAGCAGGAGCAAAAATTACCGGTACTATGCCGAATAACGGCGCTAAGACACTTAGCATAACTAAGAAGTCAACGCCTGTAACAATTCCAATGGGCTTCCACGACGGATCCGGCAAGGCTCAAGTTGATCCGGCAGAAGCTGCAAAAATCATTCCGGAAAATATTCGTGACGGTATTTCAATCCTTGGTGTAACGGGTACAATGTCCGGCACGGAAGGTGCAGAGCCTCAAACAAAAACTGTAACTCCGACATTTGAAACTCAAGAGATTACACCAGACAGTCCTGATTACAACTACCTGTCATCTGTCACAGTTAATCCAATCCCTGTTAGTTACACTGACAATGAAGCTGGAGGTCAAACACTGAAGATCGGAGCGTGATGACGCTTGTCTTACAAATGGAAGTTCAAAGATGTTTTAACGTTATCTCCCACAGGCAGTAACTATATCACAATTAGGAGCAACGGAAAAGTATTCAGTAGAATCAACATAACTGCTAGTCAATTATTATATGGTCAATATATTGTATACAAAGCTTCGTCTGGGTGGACAAACGAGGCGTATAAAACTATCGAAATGGATAATTATCCTGCTGGAGACTTACTTCAATTCCTACAAAGTAATGCAATATTACTTCCAAGTTCTAATGTGAATAAAGTAGATTTAAACGGTGTTACTGTGTTGGACTTAACCTCTGACACAGTATCGCCAGAAACATTACTACTAGGAACAACAGCACATAATGCGAAAGGAGAAATAATTACGGGTACGTTAGTCCCTTGTACTGTATACTCCGCAGAAAGCCCGGCTCTGGATGGAACTACTTCAAATAGTGATACGACTTTTACGTGGGATATTCCTTCAACCGAACACGGATTTAACTCGAAAAATCTTATTGTGTCTGTTTATCTATCTACTGGGGAGCAAATACAGTGTGATGTTACTATTTCGGACACTTTTACGGTTACTTTGACAGCCGTGTATAACTCCGAGATTGTTACACGGGCGGGCGGAGGTATGTATGTATCTATCCCTGCTGGTTACTTACGAGCTGTAATAATCGGACCTGTAGAAACACCTGCAGCTGTTCAACAGGCAATGTTAAATCAGCTACCAGTATATACGGGAGGTGGCAACTACTAATGGCAATTGATAAAGCAATAGATTCAACAGCATTTGACAGTAAATTAACGTCCGTTGCTGATGCAATACGTAGTAAGTCCGGAAAAACTTCTACAATGACATTAAATCAGATGCCACAAGAGATCTCTGCTTTGAATGTTGCAGATGTAGCACCTTTCACGGAGATACTTACTGGAACTGTGACGTTTAATACTTCAGCTAGAACATGGACTTTGCCTAAATCAGAGAATATACTGGCAGGATATCTAATATGTACTAATTACTGGAATGTTACAGAGGAGATACCTCAGAGTGCTCAACAAATATTTTTTACTACTCAGAAATCTTTTGGGTATTTTGGCAACAGTGTGTCGTCTATTGGCTCTTTGGTTGGCGTTGCAAGGGGGGGATGCGTGGAGCATCTTCTCAAATAGCGTGTCTGACACCAGTATTTCCGTTAACAATGGTGTTGTTGATGTAAGTGGAACACTTATGCCATTTTTAGGAACCTATTGGTATTGCCTTATATATGGAGTGAAAAGTTAAATGAAGTATTTAGGAACAAGAAGCAAACAGTACGACCCAGTTGTTACCCAAGATATTAACAATAAAGAAAATTCTATTTCTAGCACTGGTGTAACAACTTCAATCGAAGATACTGATTACGTTGTTATGTATGAGCAACAAAGTAGCAAAACCTGGAGAATACGTTGGTCAGAAATAAAATCAAAGATTGAAACATTTATTAGAGCAGCCTTTAAAACAACACCGCTTCCTCTTGATTCCGGTGGAACAGGTGCAACTACCGCTGCGGGAGCTAGAGCTGCAATTGGTGCAGGAACATCAAATTTTAGTGGAAGTTATACTGATTTAAGTAATAAGCCCACGATTCCGTCAAAGACAAGTGAGTTACAGAATGACTCTGGCTTTCTTACTCAACATCAAGACATAAGTGGAAAACAGGATAAAGCTACACTTGAACAAGATGTTGCTGCAAAAGGGTTTACAAAAAATACCGGAACTTACTCAAAACCTACGGGTGGAATTCCGAAAACTGATTTATCAGATTCTGTTCAAGATTCTCTTGGAAAAGCGGACACTGCATTACAGACTGCCCCTGTTACAAGTGTAAATGGGAAAACAGGCGCAGTAAGCCTTGGCGCGGGGGATGTTGGTGCGATTTCTTCCGCTGCAGGGGCTGTTGGTACGAATAACATGGCTGACGGTGTTGTAACTAAAGCAAAATTAAATGGCACCGCATTAAATACTACGTTTGTAGGCTGGGGACAAAGCGATAACATATTTATTGAAGCAAACAATGGTAAAACATTACTGGTATGGTGTTCACAAAGTGTAACACACACACTTTCCCAAACAGATTTTGCAGCACTTTCGGACGGTTGGTCTGTTACAGTGATGCTTACAGGCGGAGGAGAAGTGTATGCGTGGCAGTTTGGTGACATATCTGTGTTTGACACCATTCGGAAAGTATGGGCGGAAGGAAATCAACGTATTAGATTCTCACAAACTGGAGATACGGTTACCTTCACTAAATGTGCCTCTCTTGTAGATAATGGAGCACTAGTACTTAGCGGATCACCAAATTTTACGCACATAGACAAGATTAGAGGTGAAGGTGATGCGGATGTATACTATCATGGAATTGATATGTCCTCTCCGTCGAAAAACACTGTAGATTTTTATGAGTATGATGCTTTGTGGAATTTTTATCAAAATACGACTGCAGATAATTCGTCACGAACTCTAGTTGGTGCAATAACACCAACAGGATATCAAGGAAACGCGCAGTTGTCGGGGTCTCCTACTGCACCAACGCCTGACCGCACGAATACTGGGGACAGAATTGCGACAACACAATTTGTTTACGACAGAGTATTTACACCATGGGCACAAGTTCCATTACAGCCCGCCACTGGAGCATGTACTTTTCCTTGGGGAGCAAATAATGCAGCCAAGGCAGGATTATTTGTACACATTTGTGCATATATAGAAGCATCAAAAGATTTGGGAGCTGCAGACGAGGTCGTAACAGGGTGTCCTGCACCTCTTACAGGTCAAGTGAGAGTGATGTTCTGGCATCTTAACACACTCAAGTTTGTAGCGCTTGGAAACCTAAATAGTGACGGAAAAATAACGATGAGTTGGGATGGAGGGCTAACAAAAGGCCAACGTTATTATATAATGGCCTGGTATGTAACATCTGCTCTATAAATTATATATTGTATATAATATTACAAAGTAATTTCTACCGTATTAAATTAAATGGAGAAAGTTATTCATGAGTTTAAAATTTCTGAACGAAGGATTTGAATTAAGACAATTCAACGTTCTTCAAGAAAGCGTAGTTAATCAGATAACTTCTATCTTGAATACACTTAATGAAGCTACTATGTCTGACGAGGACAGAAGAGACAGCAAACTGCTTCGTCAGATACTTTCAAAAGCTAGTGATGCTAGTTATGATAAACGAAGAGCTCTTAAGTGGACACCTCAAGAATTAGAGATTGCAGACAAATATAATCTAACACTCCCACAAAGATCTACTAAGTGGGATGGTAGTAAAGAAATCACCCCTCTTAAAGATAATGATATTGATTATGAGAGGAGATTTGGAAGAAACAGAGAGACTCGTACCTTACAAGGAGATATTAGACAAACAAGCGGTCTTGAGTATAGAAAAGACGCTAACATAGCTGATTTTATTAGAAAGCGTAAGGAAAAAGGACCTGCTCAAGATCGTCCGTATCGTCAAGCAGATAAGTATGCAAGAGTAGATGATGTTAAGACTTTTGGAGACACAACATTTACTCATGACAACAGCGGGAGATTTGGTCAAGATCGTTGGGGCAAGGAGAAAAATAGACCCGCCACACTTGCAGGAGGACCACGTGATTCAGATCTGACTGATGTAGAAAAGGATCGTGTTGCAGTAAATAAACAGATGTCTCAGCCAGTAAGAGATATGAAAGCTGCCTTAGCAGACAGAAAAGCGAATCAGAAAGATCTTGATAATGTTAATCTGAATTATGCAAGAAATGTTGCTGATGCTCGCAGAAGATTTGATGACGAGATGAAATACGCTGAAGAACAGAGACAGAAAGAGTCTGAAAGAGGTCAGCAGGGTGTAGCTGATGCAAATAGTAGAATTAACAAACTACTAAAGAAAGAATCTTTTATTCGCGCCCTTGAAGAAAAACTAAACTCTTTAAATGAAGCTGAAATGTCTGATGAAGACAAACATGACTCTGAAATTCTAAAACAGATTTATCAAAAAACTCAAAGCAGAGCAAATGCTGCTTTGACTCAAGAAGAAAAAAATGTATTGAAGAAATACAATCTTGAGAGAGTTCCTTATATTAAGAACATCCGTTCCGCTGAAGGACCTTATAGAAATTCAATATTTGATGATAACGAATTTAAAGGTTCTTATAAGTGGAGTACAAGAAAAGAATTACCTCCTAAGTCAGATAAGATAAATTATGCAGACAGAGCCCGTAAACGTCCTGAAAGAGATGCTCAACAGTTCGATATGAGAGATAGAGATTTCTGGGATATTCCAACTCCTGATTACGAACGTAGACATGATGTTGATTCTGATGAGTACAAACCCAAAACATATCAGCAAAGACAGAGATATTCTGATAATCAGAAGATGACTCAGAATGTTAGAGATATGACAAAAGCTCTTAGAGACAGAAAAGACAGCCAGAAAAGGCTAGATAGTGCGGATTCTGTGTATCAAGCAGAGATTGATAAACTAAAGAAAGACTACGAAGATAGATTTGCACGTGCTCAACTTTCTCAAAAGTACCGTACAGATTCAGATCGTCGTAATCTAAATTATGCCAATCAGCGTATAAATTCATTATTAAAGAAAGAGGATTTATAATACTGTGGAAAAATCAGTTATTGTTACAGAAGCTTTTAACACTTTAAATTCTGCAGAGAAAAATTCTAGAGTTCAAAGAAGCGCGTCTACGGTGTCTAGGACCGGTGTAAGAAAAACACATAGCACTGTAAATGAGGGGCACCTTAAGCATAAGGTGATGAATGAACGTTATAATAGAATCCGCCGTAGCAAGTTAAAGGAGAGTACTGGATATAGAGACTTTGACAGTTACTACGATGCAGCATGGGAAATGTTTATGGACAGAGTAGAATATGTGGATGACGCTATTCAAGGAGGAAGAGGAACCACATATATTCGTTTCCCCGGAGATAAACAAGTATATAAGATTGATGAAGAAGAAGCTGTTGATAAACTTTATGACCTTTTCAATGACGGAGAAGATATAAGTAAGGCGGTTGAGTGCATCGGAAGTTTGGCTGACATTTCTTCAAGATTTAACGAGAGTTACAGAAAGAACCTGAAAGAGGGCTCTAGTTTTGACGACTACTACGATGCAGCGTGGGAAGACTTCCTCGACACCGTAGAATATGTAGACGATGCCATTGAAGGTGGACGAGGTGTGACATATATCCGTTTTAATGGTGACAATTCCGTTTATCAGATTCGAGAAGAAGAAGCTGTTGACAAACTTGACCAATTGTTCCAGAAGGGTGCAAACATAGCAGTAGCTGTTAATGCACTGAAGTCTTTAGCAAAACGTTCTCCGAAAAACTGACACAATTATAAAGTACCGATGTGAAAAATTTACCACATCGGTACTATATTAACGGCGGTGAAAAACAGTGTTTATATATGAAAAAGACAACGCATTAAAGTTTATCTTAGAACAAGGAGCACAAGAAAATTTAGATTTATCTAGTCCTGATATTACTCTTACAAAGGAATCGGGTAAAGTTGAAATTCTAATTGGGAGTAAGGCCATAGACACTAACGGAGCTCTTCAAGTTACTCCTACAACAGCAAACATTACAGCTGGTGGAAGTACTGTTAAACTTACAGCAAGTAATGTGACAGGAACTCTGAAATGTAATAAGAAATCTGAAGGATCAACGTCAACAGGGTTAACTAGAACAATCAGCGGTCATGAAATCACTGTAACAGCAAATACAAATGCAACAGCGGGAACATGGATTTACACTGTTTCAGATGACAATGATTCTGTTGATGTTACATTTACTGTGACATCTGCTACAGAACCCTGACAATCTAGAATAGAATTATAAGAGGTATTTGACATATGTTTATGTATGAAGGAAAGAAATTAGTTAGCGGTGTTGAAGTTGAGTGCTTGAACATCATGTTCCAAAACGACCAGATGCCAACAGCTGGAACTCCCGATGTATGCATCTATAAAGACAACGAAGATAAGGTTCATATTCAAGTAGAAGGAACTGACATCAATACTTAAATTAGACATATCAAAGGGGCAAGTGTTATATCTTGCCCCTATAAGCGTATATGTTAAGATGTGAGGTGAGTATAATCAATGACACAGGATCAAGTTCGTGACGAAGTCACATTGATGCTCACAGGTCAACTACTTGAATTAGAATTATCTCCAACTACTGTAGATAGCATTATAAATAGCTCTCTACGAGAATTACAACGCTACATAACCAGTACAAAGATTGTGACCATTCCTTTTAGTCGTTGTATTGACTTATCGGATCCAAAGCAAACTAACGACCAGAAGATTTACGTCAGCAATGTATTCAGAGTTTATCGTACAGAAGGGTACGGAGAGGCTAGTACATCGTTGACAAAGGCTGTAGATCCGATGCAAGCAGCACAGTGGCAGTTAATTTCGGGAACAGGAAACATGAGAGGCTTTCAAGATTATATGCTAAATTATATGTCGTATAACACGATTCTTCAGATGAGAAATACGACCAGCACGGATCTAGCATATATATACGATAGAGACTCACAAAAATTGTATATAAATGTTGCAAGTAATGCCCCAAGTAATATAACTGTAGAGTATATACCAATCTATCAAGATGTGTCTGAAATCACTTCAGATTATTGGACAGATGTTTTGATACGCATGGCTGTAGCTAAAACAAAGATTGTAGCAGGAAGGGTTCGCAGTAGGTATACACAGTCAAATGCAATATGGACGCAAGACGGTAGAGATATTTTAGCTGAAGGGACCTCGGAGCTGCAAGAGTTAAGACAAACGTTGTCGTCAAATACAGCCCTTTTCTACAATGCGGTTGATTGATGACATCGGATAATTATTCGGATAAATAGACGAGGAGATTTAATAAATGAATTATCTGAGCGAAGCTTTCAAGAAATTAGACTTTCTTACGGAAGAAGAATTTTCGCTGCAGGACACAGCAGGGATTGATGATATGGATCAACTTTTGAAAACACCTGCTAGTAACATTGCCAACGTTATTGACCCAGAAGCGGAAACCGAAGACGAATTGGAAGATACTTACATTGGCAAAGTAATTCTTCATTGTCCTGTTTGTAACTCCATGATCTATAAAGATTTGGAAGATATTGTTAAGGATGATGTTGAAGAGGTTGTCAATATTGGAGAAGAGTGTCCGTATTGCTACACTTCAGAGGGATTTAAAGTAATTGGTATTGTAAGTCCGTTCGAAGAAACCTCGGAGGAAGAAGAACAGGAAGATGAGACGGAAGACACTGCTGAAGAGGAAGAAGAACCTGAAGAACAAGTTGACGAAGAACTTACAGAAGAATTTGAATCAGTAGAAGTCGCTACTAAAAATCAAAAAGTTACTCTGGATGCTGATGATGACGGGAAACTTACAATTGAAGCTGAACCTGTTGAAGACGAAGAAGAAGATGAGGAAGATGAGGAAGAAGAAGTTCTTGCTCCTGTTCCCGATGAAGTAGCGGACGAGGTTGACGCTACAGCGAATAATTCAGAATCTGAAGACGAAGAAGTAGAGTATGACGTTGAGGATTTTGATTCAGATTCTTTTGACGAGTTAGGGGAGTCTTATCTTAAATCCGTTTATGAAAATGTGAGCTCATATAAAACAACAGACGTTTCTTCAAAAGGAAATACATTGGTTGTTGAAGGTCTAATTAAGTTCAACTCTGGAAAGATGAAGCCTACAAAGTTTGTATTTGAAGCAAGTACAGCTACAAAGAATAACAAGTTACGTTTCATTGGCGAGAATAAACAAATTACTAGAGGACGTAAAGCCTTTACTATTACCGGTAAGTTGAATGAAAATAAATCTTTCATTACTGAGAGATTTAACTATAATTATATGACTAAGAACGAAAAAGGTAACTCAACTAGATTGTATGGCACACTGAAGAAGTAAGAGGATTAACATATGAAAATTAAGATTTCAAAAAAGCCTTCTTTGTCTTTGAACGAAAGTAGCCGTCGGTACAACTTTTACGGTAACAGGGCATCCATAGCGGCGGATTTAATTGAAGAGATTCTTCAAGACGACAGAGTTGATCTTTCAGCGAGAGAGAGAAATCAGCTAGGTATTGCTTACAATATCTTATTTGATTGTGCCCCTCATATGCCAGAGGAGTTAAAGGAAGCCGCACAAGTCAATCTTTCTGATAAGAGTAACAGCATAAGCGGTCTTCTTCTAAGAGGAAAAGACAAGATTGATTCAGCAGCAAGCCAGACTGAGTTAGTTAAGGTATGCAGTGATATTCTTGCAGATAAAGGTGGAGCAAAGGCACAACAGTTCCTGTCTGTTTTAAAAACAAAGAAGAATCATTATGCAGCATTGAAATATGTTTATGATTTTATACTTGCTGGAGAAGGTCAACGGTCTCCTGACTCCAAGAGAAAAACAGGCGCCAATTCTAAGTGACGTTAACTATTTACAAAGAGATTTCAATTTAGTAAGGTAGGTGTTATAGATGACCCCGTATGATGAAAACTATGGGTTATTAGTTAATTCTAATACAACACTACATCGTATGTATTTCAAAGAAATGGCAAAACTTCTTGGAATACGTGTTATCTATAGAGCTCCTGCTAAGGATAAACACTATACAACATATGCTGAAATAGAAAGTAATTACCAGAAGCCTATGTTGGAATATTGCATCTTTGAAGACCACCCATCGCAACAAACATTGAAGAAATTAGGTTGGGTATCCGAATTACAAGATACAAGCTCTATTATTCATGTTAGATATGACTTGCCAGATTTACAACAAGGAGCTTTATTTGTTGTTCCGGCAGGAATTGACAACAGTGAAGGTAGATTGTTTAGAGTAATAAGGATTTCAAACATTATGATTTTTCCTTCTTCTGTAGCTTGTGAAATAGCTCCAGAATATGAAGATACACTAGTGAAGACTGAAATTGAAGATTATTCCGATTCAAGTTTCAATCTTTTAAATCAGGAAGATGATTCAATGTTTGAATATCCAACATTCAACGAGGAGGGTAAATGAGCGTATATCTGTATGACGATGCTTTACTAAGTAAGATAAAGTATTGGACAGAAAAAACAAACCTCCACGTATACGGTGTTGACGAAATTCGAGACCTTTTTCAAGTTATTGCAGATGAGACTAAGGACAACCCTATAAAACTTCCGATACTTACAGTAACCAGACCTAAGGGGTATACAATATTAAATACAAACAAGAAGCCTACAACATATAACGGCATAAAAGTTATTCAAGGAGAGAAAACAGCTTCTATGCTAGCTCAGGTACCGATAAATATTCAATATCAATTTGATATATATACTCGGTATCAAAAAGAAGCTGATATGTACATGAGAAATCTTGTATTTAATATTATCAACTATCCTACCCTAAGTATTATAATTCCGTATAGGGATATAAATTTCAAACATAACGCCAACATACGAATTAACTCTGACGTAATGGATACATCAAATACTTCTCTTCGTTTATTCAACGGACAGTTTACTAGATTATCTGTTACAGTAAATATAGACGACGCTTATCTGTGGGATCTTCGTGTAGCAAATAACCTCACAATTGAAGATGAAAATATGTTATACGTAAGAAACCCAGACGAGAAAACTTTTATTAAAGAAACAATCAATATAGATTAAGGAGACAATAAATGGCTCTCAGAATAAATATTTCTGAAAAGGACTTAACACAATCGGTTGAAGCCCTTTCTAATACAGACATTGTTTTTATCCCGGGATTGTCTTCTGTGAAAACCGTTGAACAGTATGCCCCTGTTGCTTGCAGCACTCTTTCAGAGTTCTACACCGCCTTCGGTTCTTTCCCGGTAGTGTTTAATGAAGCGTCTGCTTATAATGTGTTTGGTGACTCAAAAGGTTTTGCAACAGACGCTGTACCTACAGAAGGTAATCTATTTGATGCAGATGCTCCTGATCCGTCTTGGATTTATGCAGCCAAGCTTCTATCTCAGGGATTACAGGTTGTCTACTGTAAGATAAATACAGATGCTCAGATCAATGAAAACGGTAAATTTACAGGGACTGCAAAAGACCTGTATTCTCAGCTGGCAACACTGTACGCATCTGCTACAACAAATCTAATCAGTAAAGGCGACTTTGATTTCAAGTATTTAACCTCAGGCGGATATCCCGTATTCGAGTATGAGTCAAATAGTATTGTTATTGATATGTTAAGCATCTGTGCCACTCGTGGAGATGCTGTCGCTCTCATTGACCATACAGATAATCCTGGAAGAGCACTAAGTGCATCTGCAACAACCTCTGTTGTTTATGCGCTGAATAATACTTATTCAAATAGCTTTACTAACGGAGCCTTCGGAGCAATGTTTACTCCTTGGGCAATTTATCCTCAAGCAGTTTACACGAATGACAACTATTCAGCAGTAAGTCTTCCCGGCTCATTTGCTTATCTGACATCTCTTGCTCAATCACTCCAAACCAACTATAACTGGAATGTCGTAGCTGGTGTTAGCAGAGGACTTGTTCCGGGTCTTAAAGAACTACATACAGATGAAGTGTTAACAAATGCTATTGCAGACGGTTATCAGAATTTTGGTACTGGCACATCTCTTAACGGTATTTATGTTAATGCTATCACTCGTATTAAACCTTACGGGTATTGCATCTGGGGTAACAGAACTCTCAGACAGAACGGCACATTAGGACTTCAGGCGATGTCTTATCTGAATCTTCGTAACCTTACATGTGATGTTAAGAAGCAGATCTATACTGCTTGCATCAATCTTCTGTATGAGCAGAATACTGCTACACTGTGGACAAACTTTAAGTCTTATCTGACTCCTCTGCTTGACCAGATGGTTTCTGGTAGCGGAATTTCTGGATATAGAATTATTCGTAATACTTCCGACAGTCCTACGAAGATTAGCGCATCAATTCGCATTTATCCGATTTACGCTGTTGAGAGCTTTGACATAACGGTTTACATGACCGACGATGACGTGACTGTGGCGTAACGGGATAAGGAGGATAGAATAATATGAGTATCAAATACAATCCCAGTACAGTTGATGTTAGCTCCAATTTTGCTATCGGTACTTACAATCTTGCAGACAATCCGAACCTATACGAAATTGCTCGTTCTAATAACTTCGAGTTTTTAATCTCTGATTTTGACAATCTTCAACCTGCTAGCAGTAACGACAGCAACATGACAAAGCTGCAAAAGGGTCAAGAGATTATTCGTATGTCAGTTACTAGAGCATCTGTTCCTCACTTCACTCAAGAAGTAATTCAGGTTCGTAGAGGTAATAACCTCCTGAAGTACGCAGGAGTCCCGACATTCGGAGAAGGAAGCCTGATTGTAAACGACTACATCGGAGCTGGAACAAAAGATTACTTAATGGCATGGCAGAACCTTTCCTACAACGTAATTACAGAAAAGGTTGGCCTGGTTCAGGACTACAAGAAGAATTGTACTCTTATTGAGTATAGCCCTGATTATCAAGTTGTTAGAAGCTGGACACTTTATGGTTGCTGGATTAGCGGTCTGTCAGAAGATGACTTTGACAGCGATAATGGCAACTCTGCTCGTAAAGTTTCTGCAACAATTCAGTATGACCACGCTAAGTTAGATGCTGACATCTAATTAAATTGTATAAAGTAATAGGGACAGTCATGAATATGATTTCCGTAAGGGATTACCTATTATTTTATATATCAAGATAACGTTATAAATTGTTAAGATAACATTTGACATTACTGATATATAAGATAATTTATTTAACTAAATATTATTTTATATGGAGAATGGTCAAATGAATCAAAAAGATTATACAATCCATCAGACTTTTACTCTTCCTAGTGAAGGCAAAGTATATAGTGAACTGGTAGGCCCAGACATCACACTTCGTTCTATGACAACACAAGAGGAGATGAAACGACTATCTCCTTCTGATATGCCATATAAGAACATTTGTGAGATTATCGACGACTGTATTATTTCTCCTTGTAACATTTCAAGTCGCGATATGTGTCTTGCGGACTACCGATTTTTATTGTATATGCTCCGTGTAGTTACATACGGAAACAATTATAAGCTAAGCACAACTTGCCCTTATTGTGGATGTGGTAATGTAGATACCATTGATCTTACAAAATTACCGTTGAAAGAATACAACCAAGAAGAGGTTTCAAAGTACCTTTCATTTGAACTTCCGATGACAAAAAGTAAGATTGAACTATATCTACAGACCCCTCGTATGGTAGATAGTGCTCAGTACAACGCAAAAGAGTATCGGAAAAAGAGCGGACAAACAGTTGACTACACAACTGTGTTTACAATTCAAGAGTTGATCAAGAGTATTGATG
>OIWU01000379.1_pt1 | contig 56560 bp, 51 predicted proteins | sample 1587711 | NCBI WGS metagenome assembly OIWU01 (sample SAMEA3888909, study PRJEB22519) | human gut metagenome | biome: human gut; feature: human-associated habitat; material: faeces | place: Denmark | collected 2010 | reverse complement strand
CCCCACCTATAGAAGTACCCAAGACAGAATACTGTTTCCCATCGCCGCAGGTGACAGTGATCTTATGGACAGCTGAATGTGTCCAGGTAGCGAGAGCGGAATTTTCCGGGGGAGCGAATAGTCAATGACATCCCCCGATATCATTTGCTCCAGACGGCGAAGAATAACCGTCATGCGCTTTTGCAGATCAGCAGATGGATTTGATTTATCAACCCACCATTCAAAAAAAGAGTTCGCAACTTCTTCGTTGATGTTGGAAATGCCGCAGATGATCATATATGACTCAACCTTTTTTACGAGGCGCGCGTAATAGTCAGCACTTCCCTCTGTGTGTCCTCTGTTGAGCATGGCGTTAAAATACGATTCTGTCAGCGGGTACCCATGGTAATTAAACCTTCTTGTTTTCATATACCCTCCATAAGGGCAAAGATTAGTGTAAAAACACGCCCTCTAATAAGGATACATGACAATTTAGAATTATCCGAAAAAAATCTGGTAAAAAACTTGATTTGCCATATATTCTTCAGATTTACTCGGATAATTATTCTTCTCAGATAAATCCTCTACAACCAAGCCGAGGCTACCGCCGAAGTCTATACCCATGATTCCCGGCTGCTGGAGAAATTGCGACGGCTGGCGGAGAAATACCCGGACCAGATCGTGAAAAAGGACCGCCAAACCTTTCTCGTTCCCAAACGCTGCGTGTCTGTCCGGGAACCGTACAGCGCCGAGCGTCGTAAGGCTGCCAGTGAACGAGCCAAGGCTGCCGGGTACAGGCCGCCTAAAAAGTAATGAATCGGCTACCAAAAGGTGTCAGATTGTGTTATAATATTTTCAATATATGTGTAACCGGGGGTATGCTTATGGACAATCAGAATAAAACAAGCAATCCATCAGATTTAAGCAATGGTTTTACTTCTAAAGATGTTATAAAAATCATCATAGCCGTAACAGTTTCTTTGATTTCTTTGGCATTTGCTTTGCTAATCTGCTTTGTAATATACAGCAATGGCCTTACAGCAGAAAGCATTCTATCCATGCTTTTGGCGTTTTTTTCAATTTTTATCTCTATTTTCTTTTACTTCAAAGCAGATGAGACAAGTAGCAGATTTTATGACAGCTCATATGAGTTCATGAAAGAGCAATCAGAATTGCTTGGACGGATAGAAGAACGCTTTGGCGAAAAGTTTGAAAATCTATTTTCTCGCATAGATCACTTAGATGCAGGGCAAGTAGAAAAAGAAACTGAGCTACATGGTAAAACGGAAGAAATTTCAGATATTGTCAGTGAATTGGTGCAAACCATTGCTACCCATAAGCAGCCTGAAAAAACAGAAGAATTGTTAGCAGAAATTCAAAAATACGCAATAGAATTAACTGAGAAAAAGGCTGAATACAATCAATTAGTGGAAAACCTACAAGAGATACGGCAAGAGGCGCAGGAAGCATCGCATTATGTTAAAACATTGCAGACTATTTTGCCAAACAGCGTTTCAGAAGATATGTTACGCTTTTTTGCAGAACTTAGTAATAAAGAATTAAGTTACCTTTTGCGATGCGGTGGGAGGATTCAGAGTTCTAACCGCGCATATCGTTTAGCTAGATCGTATGGACTGTGTAACGAAAAAGGACAGCTATCCTCCGAATTGAAAAAGGCTTTGGACACAGTACGGCACAAAAACTATTATTTCTATTAATTCAAATCATAAAAGGGTGACCTTTAGAGGTCATCCTTTTTTATTTTGAAAACTAGAGAGGAGTGAAAATCATGGCTGATAAGCCCACCAATCGATAAGGTACAATTGCCATTTGTCTGTTTTGGTGTCCCATCATGCTGCATCCCTCCTATAACTATTTTACCACAGAAAGGATTTGCGCGCCACTTTGTCAACAGGTCCCTTATTGTACCTTATCGCGGAGATTCCTGTGGGCGAGCAGCGGAAAGATACGAAAAATGGCGAAACAATTCGATCGTTTTTCGTACAGGCCTGTTGCCGAAAAAACGGATTCTGAAAAAATTACACATTGGAAAAAAACGGAAAATCCCAAATGTACTGTTATACCAAAAACGACTTTTGCCAAAAGTGCAGTTGCGGAAAATACGAAAATGCCTGGTGCCAAAACCCTGGTCTATCAAGGGTTTTAGAGGATGAGCCAAATTGAACACTACCTCGCATCGGTACGACACCTTATTCCGCTTTTTTCCGCTTCCGGCGCTGTGCAGGAGAAAAAAGGACTCCCACAGCCGTTGCGGTCAAGGGACTCCGCCGGTTTGAGCGCAAACTTGAGCGCCGTGCCTCTTGAACCGCATTCTTCCGTAACTGTAATTTATCCTAGGATAACTTTTATGACTGATTTTAGCACAGTCAATAGCATTTGTCATCAGCGATAGACAAAAAACAACCCCTCTGAAACCAGCAATTTCAGAGGGGGATTATATTAATATAGCTCAATGAACAAACACTCCATGGGCTGTGCGAGGCAGAGAACGGAAACGTTTTTCGGAACCGGTTCCGGCGTGTAGGGCGGCGAGGGTCCTTACAATAAAAGTATAGGGCCGGAAGAGGCGACAGTACGGAACAAAGAGGACCTTTCCGGGACGGCGGGCCGTCGGGCATCGCCGCCGGGGTCGTAGCGATACCTATGGGTATCCGAGACTGTCTGCTCACCGGGCCGCGCACAGGCCGTCACCGAAGAAAGTCATACAGGGCGGGGCCATGGCTGCCGCCTGATCGCGGTGAAACGGGTGCGCGGCGGAATATTCCGGCCGGGTTTTGCGATTGTGAGGAGGTTTGCGTATTTGAAACAGGACTACATTTGCGCCGGGGCGCTGACAGAGGAATCCCTGACCGGGGCGGTGTCGGACTTTTTGTACCGGGTCCGTCCCCACAGGGAGCGGCTGTGGGACTACTACGAGGGCCAGCAGCCCGTGCCCAAGGGCGAGGCCGTCCGGGGGCGGCCCAACAATCTGCTGCGGGTCCCCTTCCCCCGCTACATCACGGAGGTGCAGACCGGGTATTTCCTCGGCGTGCCCCCTACCCTTTCCTATGAACGCCCGGAGGAGGGGCGGATCTATGCCGGTCTACCCATGGATCATCTGCTCTTTGACATCGGCCGGGACATGAGCATCTGCGGCGAGGGCTTCGCGCTGGTGTGGCTGGAGCAGTCCGGCGTGCGGGTGTGCCGGTGCGACCCCCTCACCTGCTTCGGCATCTGCGGCGGCGAGGCCGGGGAACCGCTCCGCGCCGCCGTCCGGCTGTTCAAACGCCCGGACGACACCGTATGCGGGATGCTCTACGAGGAGGAGCGGGTCACGCCCTTCACATGGGACGGTCAGCGGGTGGCTCTGGGCGCGCCGGAGGAAAATCTGCCGGGGCATCTGGCGCTGGTGCCCTTCAACAACAACTGCCAGACCTGCGGTGATTTCGAGATGGTGACGGGTCTGCTGGACGCATACAATCTGCTGCTCTCCGGGGCCATGGACGATATGCAGTCGGTGGCCAACGCCTTCCTCGCCCTGTACGGGATGCAGGGTACGACCCAGGGGGACATCGACGAGGCCAACCGCACCCGCATCCTCTCTCTGGCGGAGGGGGGCCGTGCGGAATTCGTGGTGAAGAATCTGAATCACGAGGCCCTTGCCCAGCTGGAGAGCAATCTGCGCCGCAGTATTCTGGAACTGAGCATGACGCCGGACCTCTCCGACGAGCGCTTCGCCGGGAACGCCTCCGGCGTGGCGATGCAGTATAAGCTGTGGGGCATCGAGCAGGTGCGCCTTGCCAAGGAGCGCAGCTTTATGGACGGCCTGCACCGGCTGCTGACGGCGCTTTCCGGCGGCTTTGCCCTGCTGGGGACGCCGGTGGCGCTGGAACAGGGGCAGGTCACGTTTTACAAGAATCTGCCGCAGGATCACACGGCGCTGGCGGGTACGCTGCTGTCCCTCTCTCCCCTGCTGTCCAAGCGCACCATTCTGGAACAGCTGCCGTGGGTGAAGGACGCGGAGGAGGAACTGCGGCGCAAGGCCGAGGAAACCATGGAGACGGAGGAATAATATATGAACGAAGAAGAAAAGCAGGAACTGGAAACTCTGCGGGCGGAAAAGCTCCGCCGGGAGCAGGTGGAGCGGGCCAGAGCTGCCTTGGAGCGGGGCGGCGTGCCCCAGTCCTTCGCGCCGCTGCTGGCGGGTGGCGACGACGGCGACACGGACCGCCGGACGGAGGAATTCCGCACGGCGTATCAGGCGTCTCTGGCGGAGGACGTGAAAAGCCGCCTGCCCGCTTCCGCGCCGGTGGTGACGGCTCCCCTGCCCCAGCGTCCCAGACGGGGCATCCGGCGGCTGAGATAGGAGACGGGCTATGAACATTCAGGGAACATATACGAACAAAGGCCTTGCGCTGACGGCGAAAACCGCTGTGGGCGTCTGCCTGCGGGTGACCCGTGTGGTGGGCGGCAGCGGACATACCACGGACGTCCCCAACGCCGTCCAACTGCCGGAGATCCGGCAGACGCTGGCGGTGGGCGAGGCCCGCTGCGCAGGCAGCACCGCCGTTCTGCCCGTGACGCTGGCTGCGGTGGGATTGGAGTCCTCATACACGCTGACAGAACTGGGCGTCTATGCGGAGGACCCCAATGAGGGGGAGATCCTGTACTGCGTCTACCGATTGGATGAACCGACGACCATTTGGGCCGGGAGCGACACGGTGCTGCGGTTTTATCTGCGCCAGACCATCAGCGGGGACGGCGGCGCAACGGTGCTCTGCTCCCCTGCCGGTCTCATCACCGAAAGCGACTGCGCGCCTGTGCGGAAGATGGTGCTGGCTGTCGGCGCGCCCCAGCGTGATGTCACCATGCCAGCGTCGGAGCTGCAAGCCTATCTCGACGCCCTTCCCCGCCTGCTGACGGAGCATCATATCATCACCCTCAGCGGAACGTGTTCACAGGACGTCCGGGTGCAGGGGTTCTACGGCTGCGGCAGTCTTACGTTCCGCGCCAACAATTTAGGCGAATGTGTGTTTACAAGGAGCGTTTCCGTAGAGAATTGCGGCGTGCCGGTGACGATGGAAAAGCTGAAGTGGGCGCTTGGCGATGGGACAACGAACAGCACATATTGTATTGACTGCCGCAACAGCCATATGGCGGCGCAAGACTGCTCCTTTAACGGCTATTTCACCGCAGGCAGGAAGCTCGGAAATGGTATAAACACATTTGCCAACTCATCTGTTGTGCTGGGAAATTGCGCATTTCACAATTTAGAAAATGCGGTCCATACGTTTGTTGGCGGTCACATTGAGATTTATGGAAATAATCCAGAAACAGATTACAGCGGCAACAGCTATGGCGTATATACCTATTTTAACGGCCTGGTGATGCTGGGGGTTGGCGTGCCAACAACGCTGGGAGCTTCAACCAATTATAAAAACTCCGGCGGCACGATCATACAGGACGGTAAATTGATCTGAGGAGAAAAGACATGATCTTGTATTTGTATAAAATCGGGACGGACACGCCCGTACTGACCGTTGAAAACGCGCAGAGCTACACGGCGGACGGCATCCTGGCGGCAGATGGGGCGGTATACGCGCCGCTGGCGGAGGGCTATGAGCTGTCCGGCAAGGCGGACTGCTCGGAAACGCTGCGGGCGGAATACCGCGCGGCACATCCCACACAGGAGACCCGTTTGGAGGAACTGGAGGCACTGGTGGCGGCGCTTCTGTTCGGAGGTGAGGGCGAATGAGTACAGCTGTGGCGCTGGTGTGCCGTGTGGCGCGGCGGAGAGTGGAGCGGGGCGAGGACTTGTCCGAGGTCTTGAAGGACTATCCCCGCCTGACGGAGAAACAGCGGGCGGAGATCGTCGAGGCTCTGAACGGCAGATAAAACGGACATAAAGCAGGAGCGGCACACCTCTTTTGGAGGTGTGCCGATGTTTTTGAGCGAAAATCATGGAACAAGGCGGTTTTATGGAATTTGCGCTTCATTTTCTGGAAAAATGTGCTACACTGAATAGAGTGAAGCCTTGGTCCGCAGGGACAATATAAAACGCGGGATTCGGATGAGGGAGAGCAATATGGTACTGAGTAAAGTGGAAAAGCCTGCCATTGAAGCGGTGCTGGCGGAAGCAAGCGCGGCGAAGCTGAAGGAACTGGCAAAGAATTACTATGTCAAGGGCTACTCCAAAATGAACAAGACCGCGCTGGTACAGGCAGTGAGCGCCGCCCTCCGGGAGCCGGGGCGCATGGAGGAACTTCTCTATATCATCGACCAGCCGGCCTTTCTGCTGTTCAGGCGGGCGGCAAGGAGCCGGGAGCCGGTGAAGGTGAAGAAGGCCCTGCCTGAGCAGTGCGGTCTGCTGGAGGATCTCGGCTACCTTGTCTGCGATGCTTCTCAGGAGGATCTGATCGTGACGGTTCCCATCGAGATCAGCAAGGTGTTTCATCAGCTGGAGCGGGAGGGCTTCACGGAGCGAAAGGCGCGCTATGATCTGCTGGACAGCTATGCCATGGCCACGGTCCATCTGTACGGCGCGATCAGCCAGCCGGATCTGGTGGACATCTTCAACCGTCAGAACAGTCAGCCCACCTCAGAGGAGGAGTTGTTCCCGGCTTTGCTCCGCCATGTAGCCGTGGGCGCGCCCTACTGCTTCTGGGAGGAGTATATCGTCTGCGGAGAGTTCGAAGAGAATGACTTTGAGGATGTGCGGGATCTGATGCGCCAATGCGGCGGCAAGCCCCGGTATATTCCGGAAAAGGACGAACTGCTGCGCTATGCCGACTGGAGCTACTATGAGCGCACACCGCAGATGGACGCCCTGACCGCCTTTTTGATGAACGAGGGGCATCAGCCCCGCCGGGATGCGGAGGAGATCGCCGGAGAGATCCAGTATGCCTGCGTTGTGGAGGCCGGCATGGAGCAGATCTACGATATTCTGAGCGACTATGACATGGAGCTTGACGGCAGTGCCGTCGAAGCCTTCGTGAAGGTGATGATGTCCGTCAAAAACAACACCCGGCTCTGGGCCAACAAGGGCTACACGCCCAACGAGCTGGCCGCGCTCTATTACCGGGGCGCGCCGACAGCGGACGGGACCGGCAGAAAGAAGATCGGCCGGAACGATCCCTGTCCCTGCGGCAGCGGAAAGAAATTCAAGAAGTGCTGCGGGCGGTAACGGTGACGGGAAAAAGGGACTGTTGTAGACAAAAAGAATATACATGGGGTATACTGGAAAAAGTCACGGAATGAAAAATAGAGAGAGGATACTATGAATTTCAACTCCTTAGAATACGCGGCTTTCCTGCCCATTGTATTTGCCCTGTATTGGGCGCTGCCCCATAAATTCCGCGGGGTGCTGCTCCTGATATCCAGCTATTATTTCTATATGAGCTGGAACCCTAGATATGTGGTTTTGATCCTGTTTACAACGGCGGTGTCCTATGCTGCCGCCCTTCTTCTTGAAAAATATCGGAACCGAGTCTCACGCAATGTAATATTGACGGGAACACTGATCTCCTGCCTTGGCGTACTGTTCTTCTTTAAATATTTCAACTTTGCATCGGAAAGCGTTGCGGCTGTCGCGCGGTATTTTTCCTTCTCGATGCAGCCGATCACCTTGAAACTGCTGCTGCCTGTGGGTATTTCGTTTTATACCTTCCAGACCTTGAGCTATGTGATCGATGTATATCGCGGCGAGATCAAGGCAGAGCGCAATTTCGGGATCTATGCCGCGTTTATTTCCTTCTTTCCCCAGCTCGTTGCGGGGCCGATCGAGCGGACGGCTAACCTTTTGCCGCAGATCAAAAGTGAAAAAAAATTTGACTATGACCTCGCCATGCACGGCGCAAGGCAGATGCTGTGGGGCTTTTTTAAAAAGGTCGCAGTCGCGGATGTCGCTGCGACCTATGTCAACACTGCGTATGATACGCTGCACTCCTGCACCGGATTCGACCTCTGCGCCGCTATCTTGTTCTTTTCGATGCAGATATATTGCGATTTCTCCGGCTATTCGGATATTGCCATCGGTGCGGCGAAGCTGTTTGGCATCAACCTGATGACAAACTTCAAAAGTCCGTATTTCTCGACCTCAATCAAGGAGTTTTGGAGCAGATGGCACATCTCCCTGTCTACATGGTTCCGGGACTATGTTTATATTCCGCTGGGCGGAAGCAGATGCTCCAAACTCCGGAACAGCTTTAATCTGCTTGTGACCTTTTTGGCCAGCGGCCTTTGGCATGGGGCAAACTGGACCTTCGTTGTGTGGGGTGGTATCCACGGAGGCGCTCAAGTGGTGGAAAAGGCGTTTGGATGGGACCGGAAGCGGCGAAAAAATGCAGGGTTGCTTGTCCTGTCATGGGCGGCGGTGTTTGCCTTTTGCAATCTGGCGTGGGTATTTTTTCGGGCGGATCACCTGTCGGACGCATGGTATGTGATCTGCCACGCATTTGGCGGTTTTTCGGACATCAGCACATATCTGCACACATCCATAAATCTGGGAAAAGGAAGATTCTTTTACATTTGCAGCCTGTTTCTGATCGTTGCGGCCTATGACTGGCGCTCTTTGAAAACAGATGTGATCGATGAGCTTGCCAAATGGCCGGCAGTGATTCGGCTTGCGGCAGAGTATGCGGTCGCACTTTTGACCGTCTTTGCGATCATTGACGGGACGGGAACAAACCAGTTTGTTTATTTCCAGTTTTGAGGGTATTATGAAGAGATTTGTAAAAAGAATCGTACTGTTCGCACTTCCCTTTCTGCTTTTTGCCGCGGGGATCGTCCCGTTTTATCTGGCGCTGACCGGCACGGGAGAGCTTGGGGTCTTAGAGGAGAGCATCGAAAAACAGCGGCAGGAGCATGAGACTTTGCTGGGATTGGGTTACAATGAGGACACCTGCTATTATAAGCTGATAAACGCGGAGCATTATCAAGCGGATGTGCTGGCTCTGGGTACGAGCCGCGTGATGCAGCTCAAGGACAGTTTTTTTCAGGACAGCTTTTATAATTGCGGCGGCGCTGTAAGCGGAAATTACAACGAATACCGGAATTTTTTGCAGAATTTGAATTACAAGCCGAAGCTGATCCTGCTGGGGCTGGACACCTGGGTATTTAACGATGAATGGAATAAGCAGGTGTGGGATTATGAGACCTACCGCGAGATTCACTCCGCGAACCGCAGCCGCGGCGCGGTTTTGAAGCAAGTGATCCAGGATTGGCGGTCGAAAAAGTGGGCCTTTGGCGATTTACGCAATTACCCCCAAAATATCGGGTTCAACGGACGAGTCAAGGATGTGGGCTTTCTTTTCGATGGAAGCTATTATTATGGGGACATATACCGGCAGACAGACGCGGAGCCGGAGCGCCTCCTTGCGGATACGATGAACCGGATCGAAAACGGAGATAACCGTTTTGAGTGGGGGGAGCATATCGACCCTGACACGCTCCGTCAGCTGGAAGCGCTGCTCTCCTATTGCAAGGAGAACGAGATCGAGGTGGCAGCTTTCCTGACTCCGTTTGCGCCGAGCATTTACAGCGAGATGGAGGCATGCGGGAATTACGGATATATGACGGAGATCATGCCCGCCTGCACCGAGCTTTTTGAGAAATATCAATACGAGATCTACGATTACGCGGATGGTGCCGCGCTGGGCGTTACAGACGCCTACTTTGTGGATGGGTTCCACGGAAGCGAGGTGACCTACGCTTATCTTTTGAAGGACATGGCTGCGAAAAATCAGAGCGTCAGGGATGCCGTTGACCTGAAGAAGATGGGCGAGCTTATTTGCGGCAGATACAGTGAAAAGGTCTTTTTCGATCCGGATGAACGGCATGGATAGCCGTGGAAGTCGGAAAAAGGGGACAGAATTCGGCCTGTCGGCATGGACCCGGCTTTGTGCGGCCGCTCCCCTTTTGACAGTAATGGGTGTAAAGGTATTGCGCTATACGAACAACAGCAGAGGACGTATGTCCTCTGCTGTCGCTTTCTTTTGATAGCGGACGAGTTGGCCGGTGGGGAAGCTGTAAAGCATTTCAGCCCGTCCAGTCGGCCCGGGTCTCCCGCACGTCAACATGCGTGAAGCCCTGTCCGGCGTACACGCCCACGCCGCCCCAGTCGGGCATGAGCTGCCGAGCGTAGGTCGCCACCGCTGCCGGGGTCTGGCCCTTCACGGAAATGTCAGCCGCCGTGCCGTAGCAGTGCTGGCTGTGGGCCGCACCGCCCACCTTGGCGTTGTACTGGGGCGTCCGGTAGGCGCTGTGGATGACCACCGGGGCAGCAAAATGGCTGCGGATGCTCTGCAGCACCATCACCAGCCGGGGGGCGGTCAGAACGGCGTCACTGCCGTCCTTGCAGGCAAATTCTTTCACGGCAAAGTTGGCGGACAGTTTTTTGCTGCCGTCCTTCGCCTTGGAATAGGCGTTGATCTCGACCATAGGCCTCTCTCCTTTCGGTTCGCTTGTTTTTTCACGTTTCAGTTTCCAGACGAGAAAGAACGGGATCACCCGCCCGTCTCCGGCGATGCCCTCCCCTGCCGAATCCATGAAGCAGGTAGACCCGCCTCCGTCCATCATAATGGCGTTGTCCCAGCCGGAGCACGCCAGCAGGTCACGAAGCTGCTCCGGCGTGTGCCGCTCCCGGCTCACATAGTAGGCGTACCGCCCGTTCTTGGTGCCGATGGCCGTCCGTGGGGCGCGGTAGCGCATATCCGACCCGCAGGTGACGGGACTGATCTTCTTCCCGCCGATGATGAGGTGGACGCACTCCATGTAATTCGCGTCCCCGTTGGGTACGGCCTTCACGCCGAAGTCCGCCGGGGTGCTCCAACTGACGGCCCACGCCCGGTAGTTCGGGGCTTTGTGAACCTTGCCGTCTGCTTTCAGGTGGCAGGCCGGGGACAGATCTCGCAGGAAAATGGAGCCGTTGCAGATAGCGTCCCCGCCCGTCTCCGCCAGCATTTTCCGCAGGTTGGCCGGTGTGGAGCGGAGACGCTTCCGGTTGAAATAGATCTTCAAAAATTGGAGGTCGGAGAGCGGGACGGTGCCCGCTCTCGTGCTCATGTGCGGGCCTCCGTGCCCTTGCCCTGATCGCCGGTCTGGTGCAGCGCGTCCAGCATTTTTTTCACGAAGGCCGGGTACGGAACGCCCATTACCGCCGTGTTTTCCAGTACGGAAAGGCCCTCGTTGGCGATGAAGAACAGACATACCGCGTCCCGGACGAAATCGCTGTGGGTGGCCTGATCCAGCAGCGCCGCCATCCACACCAGCGACAGCATGACGCCCTTTTTCACCAGTCCCTTGTAGCTGGCCTTGGAGTCCAGCGCCCCGGTCTTGCTTTTTGCCGATTTGTGCCAGATAGCCGCCACCAGCCAGCCGGTGACGTAGTCCAGCGCCATGAAGCAGATCAGAACTTTGAGCGCCACGTCCCAGCCTCCCAGCGCCTGAGCGACGGCGGAGCCGGCCGCGGCCAGCACCGCCAGCACCGTGTTTTTCATTTGTGTCAGATTCATCGGATTCCCCCTTTGTTGATTCGGACGCTGAACGTCCTCTCTGAACAGTGTACCTGCCGCCGTGGGCGGCCCGCTGGGCAAGCGGTTCAGTTTTTGAGTTCAATTCGGGGGAGCGAATCAGGGAACAACGGTGCGTCAACGGGACAAAAAATCCGGGGGCGGCAGATCGTGGATCTGTCTCCCCCGGTTCTTATGAAATGACGGTGTGTGAAGGTTTTGGAATGGTCAGTCGGTTTGCTCCTTGCTTTGGGTCTTCAATAGGCACTCGGCGAACAGGAAGTCGATGGGGCTGTCAATGTCCACGGAGCGCTCCGCTGACATGATGTAGGCGTAGCAGCCGTTGCCGTACAGACTGCCGGTGCGGAGGAAGTGCTCCGTTTTCACAAGATAGATGGCGCCGTTCATACGGTAGTAGGTCTCCAGCTCCTGCCGGCGCTTGTTGCCGTCGGCTCGGATGAACGCCCGCATACTGCCGTCCGGCGGGAGGGTGTTGCACCAGAGCGGAGAGTGCTCCATCTCACAGACGGAAATGACGCTTTCGGCCTGCTTTTCCTCCATCACGCCGAAAGCCGCCCGAATATCATCGGCGGTACGCAGGGGCGAGGTGGGCTGGAGGAGCATAAAGGCGTCAAAGTGCTGCCCCATTTCCCCATAGCGGCGCAGCACCTCCCGGATGGCATCCTCAGAGGAAGCGGTATCGGAGGAGGTCTCGGCGCTGCGGAGGAACGGCTCGTCCGCACCGTACTGCCGGGCGATGCCGGCGTAGCGCTCCGAATCGGTGGAGACGTGAACGGTGTCGAACATCCCGGAGGCGAGGGCAGCTTCGATGGAATACGCCAGCAGGGGCTTGCCGTTCAGCGGCTTGATGTTTTTGTCCGGCAGGCCCTTGGAGCCGCTGCGGGCGGGAATGATGGCGATGGAACGCATGGTGCCTCCTTACTTCATGACCGGAAGGTCATAGAAGGTTTTTTTTGTGTTATGGGGGGCGCTGCGGAGAAAACGCAGCAGCTCCGATAAGATCTTCTCCGAGGTGTGTCCGTCGCCAAAGGGGGAATCGGTATTGGCGGCGATGGCCTTGAAGTCCGAGGACATGGCCGTTTTCATAGCCGCCGTGATTGCCTCCCGCTCCGGCGGGCAGTCGATGACACTTTCGGCGCGCATCCGCCCCTTCTGGCGGTCGCCGATGTTGACCGTGGGGATGTGCATGGCGGGGGCCTCTACGATGCCGCTTGAGGAATTACCCAGCGCCATTTCCGCGCCCTTGAGGGCGGAGAGATAGCGCCGCATCCCGAGAGACGGCACCACCAGCCAGTTTTTCCGGCTGGCGCCCTCGGCCTGCCAGATGGCGTTGATGGCCCGCCCGCCCGCGTCGGCGTTGGCCAGCGTGACGATATAAGACATGGCGGGGAACGCGTCCATGGCGGCGATCAGCTCATGGAGCTGCCGCTCAGCGGTGTTGTCCTCCAGCGTGACGGGGTGGAAGGTGACCGCGCTGTAAGGCCCGGCGGTCAGGTCAAATTGCAGGTTTTCCGACAGCTCCTCCACGGAGAGGAGCGGCGTGTGCAGGCAGTTTTCAACGCCCGGCTCCCCCACGTTGAACACCCGCTCCGGGTGCTCCCCCATTTGGATGATACGCTGGCGGGACTGCTCACAGCCGGGGAAATGCAGGGTGCTCATTTTGGTGACGCTGTGGCGGATGGCATCGTCCACCGCCCCCTCCGTCACATCGCCGCCGGAAATATGCGCAATGGGAATACCTGAAAAGTGGGCGGCGATGGCTGCGGCGAGGATCTCATAACGGTCCCCCAGTACCACCAGAAGATCGGGGCGGCGGGTGGAGAAATAGTCGGCAAAGGCGCGCAAGGCCGCGCCGGTGGCGCGGGCCATACCGGCCTTGCTGTCATCGTCCAGCGGAAAGGGCACGCTGTCATAGGCAAAGCCGTCGCGCGTCAGCTCCTCCCTCGTGCCGCCAAAGGCGGCGCTGAGGTGGCTGCCGGTGGCGGCGATCGTCAATTCGATTTCCGGGCAGTCCCGCAGGCGGATCAGCAGAGGCCGCAGCGGGCCGTAATCCGCCCGGGTGCCGGATACAACACAGACTTGATGCTTCATCTCGTTCCTCACAATTCAATGGCATCGTCCGCCGCGTAATCCCGGCGGGCGGGCGTTCCGATGACGAGGTCCCAATAACGGGCGGAAAGGCCCCGGTCATTCCGCTTCACGGTCAGATCGTCGGCGGTCAGGATCGTACCCGCCGGAATGGGCCGTGCCGCAACAACGCGCTTGAGCACAACCTCGGAGATCGAACGCTCCTCCGGGGATGGGGCCTTGCGGCCGCTGCCAAGCCCCGCTTCCACCTGCCGGATAGCGGACACCATCTGACGGAACGCCTCCGGCTCTGTACTGGCAAGGTGGTCCGGGCCTTCCATGTGCCGGTCCAAGGTGAAGTGCTTTTCGATGACCACCGCGCCCCGGGCTGCGGCGGCTGTGGGAATGGCGATGCCTTCCGTATGGTCGGAATATCCCACGGGCAGGCCGAAGGCGGCGCGAAGCGTGTCCATGGCCCGGAGATTGACACGGTCGTAGGGGCAGGGATAGCTGGTGGTGCAGTGGAGCAGAGTGATGTCCTCTGCCCCGCCCTGCCGCAGGGCCTCCAGAGACAGCTCCACATCCGCCAGAGAACTCATGCCGGTGCTCAGAAGCACCGGTTTTTTCTTGCTGCCCATGTAGCGCAGGTACGGGATATTTCCGATCTCGCCGGAGCCGATCTTGATGAAGGGGATGCCCAGCGTCAGCAGGAAATCCAGACTGTCCGCTTCGTCCGCCGTGGAGGCGAACTGGATGCCGATCTCGTCACAGTACGCTTTGACGGCGCGGAAATCGTCATAGGAAATCTCCAGCCGCTTGAGCATATCGAACTGGGACTCGGCGCGGCCCGTATTGTCCGCCTGATAGTCCGCCTGCGCCACGCTGCGGGTGATGATCTTCTCCGTCTGCCAAGTCTGGAACTTTACGCAGTCCGCCCCGGCGTTTTTTGCGGCGAGACATAGCTCCTTGGCGAGATCGAGCCTTCCGTTGTGGTTGACGCCGGCCTCAGCGATGATATAAGCGCCCATGGGGTCACCTCCTGTATTGGATCATAAACCCGTTATTTGGATCAAAGGACGGGTCCGCGGACTCGCGGAGGGCCAGAAGCTCCTGATACGCCGCCGGGTCAAAAATGCTGCGGCCCACCCAGAATTCCCGGCGTCCGTATTTGTTGAACTGCTTTTTAAACCCAAACAGGCTGTCCTCCGGGGCCATGCCGCCGCCCAGATGCAGCTTGCTCACGCCGTGGGCCGCGCCCCAGAGCGCCGCCTCGTAGAGCAGCAGGTTCCCCGCCGCCAAACTGCGGTAAGCGGCGTCCGAGCCTGCCAAATGATAGTGCATACTGCCGTTGGTATGGAAGAAGATGGCCCCGCTGATGGGCGTTTCCTCCAGCTCCGCGTACAGCAGAAAGGCGTGGTCGGAAAGATGCTCGCTCAGATAGTCAAAGTAGGACGTGTCGAAGGTGTAGTAATCCTCCGCACTGTGCTTGTCCATAGTCTGACGGTACAGCTCCAGAAACGGCGCGTATTCCGACATGGGCGCTTTCCGCACCGTGACGCCGCTCCGCTGCGCCTTGCGCACCATGTTGCGGTTTTTGCTGTCCATATTGGCGAGGATTAACTCCGGCGAGGCGGTGTCCATATAGATGGTGTCACGCAGATAGCGGGTGTCCGTCATGGGCGAGACCACGCCGTGATTATCCAGCAGCGGATGATAGCGCAGGAATTGCGTGACGATGCGCTGCTCCAGACAATAGGCCCGCAGCTCCTCCATGAAGATCTGCTGGGCTTCCGGTGAGAGCGGGGCGTCGGTCAATGGGCCGCCGTAGCCATACGGCGTTTCCAGATCGTAAAGGCGGCCCGCCGGGAGCAGACCGTGAAAACGGGGATCGTCCGCGATATCGCTGCGCATGACCACATAGCACATCCGCTCCGCGCTGTGCTCAAAGCAGAGCAACAGCGGTTCGCCGTCTCCGTGGAGCTTTAGGGAAACCGCATATTCACAAAGATAATAAATGTCCCACCCGGCGAAGGAGCGGACGCAGGCGTTCCATACTTCCGGCGTCTGCTGGGTCAAAACGTTCATAACAACAGTCCTTTGTAAGTATCGAGCGTATCCATGAGATAGTCTATGTGCGCCGTGTCATACCGCTGGTCGATAGGCAGAGAGAGCATCTGGGCGGCCAGTTTTCTCGCCAGAGGCCGCTCGTCAGCCTGTACGCCGTCGAAGGGCCAGTGTACCGCACAGTAGATCCGATGCTCCATCAGACGGCAGCGCAGGGCATCTCGGCCCTTCACCCGGACAGGCAGGCTTCTACGCTGTGGTGTTTTTCAGAAAGTGCATTGAGATCCAGGTAAAACTCGCCGCCTAATTCCATCGTGTGCGCTCCTTTCCGAAAAGGCATGTTACATTTTGCTGTCCAGACCCTTTCCGGTCTCGATGTGTTCAAAATTCGGCAGATACGCCGCCATGATGGCGATGATCCCGTCCTTTGTGGGGTGCGGTTCGGCGAAGGCGGCGGTCAGCTCACGGAAAAGCGTTTCCACCCGTTCTCTGTCGGGAACGGCTTTCCCGGTGATGACGCCCAGAGACTGGAAACGATCTATATCCGCCGTTTCCTCATCCGTTACGAATTCCTCGAAGGCCTTTTCGCCGGAGGTGTCCGACACCGCGTAATGGACGGGATACAGAGTTCCGCCGTGCTTCAGTTCCTCGGCCCGGTCGATGGCCTCCTCATCCGAGGCACATTCCAGCACCTCGTAGCCGTGGGCCTTCAAAAGCGCGGTGCCGATGGCGTCAAAGGTCATCATCTGGGCCTCGGCCAGCTTCGGGAAGAAGATGGCCCGGTTTTCGCCCAGCATACAGGACAGCAGGCAGATCTGCCCGGATTCCTCGGGACTGACGAAGTAGCGTCTCACGTCGGAGGGGGCGGACAGCGGCTGGAGCTTGGAGAGCCGCGCCAGAAAACCGGCGGGCAGAGAGCCGTTGGAAAAGGCCACGTTGGCAAACCGGGCCGTTTTCACCGGGAACTTGTCTGAATAGCTGAAGATCACGTCCTCCATGATGCGCTTGGAGGCGCCCATGATATTCACGGGGTTCGCGGCCTTATCCGTGGATACGCAGAAGTATTCCTCCGGCGGGAACGCCGTCAGCAGGTCGAGGAGGCGCTTGGCGTGGAGGACGTTGTTCTGAAGCAGGGCCTCCACGCTGTAAATGTCCTTCTCGGAGCGGACGTGCTTATGGGCGGAGAAATTTCCCACGATATCGAAGCCGCCCCGGTCACGGAACATCTTCTCAAAGACCGGCGACGCGAAATCCATGGGATAGGGGATGTAATCCTCCGGCACATACATGCCCTTGGTGGAGCGAAGATCCCGGGTCAGCTCCGCCAGGGCGTTTTCGTTGTAATCCACCACCACCAGGGACGCGGGCTTAAAGGGCAGCAGCGCCTTGATGAAGCTGGAGCCGATGGAACCGGCTCCGCCGATGACGAGCACCGACTTTCCGGCGATTTTTGGGGTGAGGGCGTCCCGGTTGGCCTCGATGTCGGCGCTGAACATGGACACCGGGCGCTTGGTGACGTATTGACTGATGAATTGATCTAAATGAAACATATTTTTCCGCACCTTTTCAAGCTTCGCCGGGGCGGCCGGCCCCGGCGGCATAGTTCGCTGATTTATCTTTACAATACCACGGCTTTCGATCAAAAACAACGTCCGTTCACGCCCCACTGTCTCCCATAACAGGGAGCCGGAGTTGATTCCGGCTATCGCGCGATCAGCAAAAGCGTTGGTGGGGCTGACTGCCTGACGGTCACGGCTCACGGTTTCCCGTAGAGCCGCTCTCGCATTTTTTCCAGCTCGTCCAGCTGGCCCATGTCCAGCCAGTCCTCCTCGCCCACCGTGTAGGCGCTCACGCGGCGCCCCTTGCGCCGCTGACGCTCGATGATGTCGGGAAAGCCGATGACCTCGTCCTCCCCGATGTCGTCCAGCACCTCCGGCTCCACGAGATACAGTCCGGTGTTGGTCAGGAACTGGAACGCCGGCTTCTCCCGCATGGCGGTGATGACACCGCCCTCCCCCGTCTCGACAACGCCGTAGGGGATGGTGACGCGCTTTTCCGCGCAGACCATTGTGACGGCGCTGCCGCTCTCCCGGTGGAAGCGCAGCAGCTTTTCATAGTCGGTGAAGATGAGCAGGTCGCAGTTCGTGAGGAAGAAGGTGCCGGAGAGCTTCCCTTTCAGCAGGTTCAGTCCGCCGCCTGTGCCCAAGGGCTTGTCCTCATCGTACCAGATCGTGTTGAAATGTTCCTCGTTTTCACTGAAATAGGCCTTTATCAGCTGTTTTTTGTAGTTCACGATACCGTGAAACTCCGTGCAGCCGTACTGCCGGAACTGGCGCATGATGTGCTCCATGATGGGCAGGTCGCCCACTGGGATCAGGGGCTTGGGCAGAATTTTGGTGTACGGCTCAAGGCGCGTGCCCTTGCCGCCCGCCATGATGACCACGGGCAGCCCCAGCGCGGGGAGCGGCTCCGGCTGGATCTTCCCTTCCAGCACGATGTCCGTGACACAGGCGTCCCCGTCCAGCACCGGTACGGCAACGCAGCCGTGCCGGGCCAGCAGACGGAGCGCCTCCTCCCTGCTGCGGGCGGCGATGGGGTGACGGTTGCCGGCGTTTGCCGCGCTGTCCTCCAGTGTGCCGCCGGCGAGCAGGTAGCGCCGCACGTCGCCGTCTGTCAGCGCGGCGGTGAGATGCCCGGCGGCATCGGTGAGAAAGAGGATCTTTTTTTCGTTTTGATTCAGGCGGGCCAGCGCTGTACGCAGGCTCTCCGTTTCCGGAATACAAAAAGGGCTGGCGTTCATAACGCTGCCTCCTTCCCAATACTTGTAGATGATAAATAACGGCCTTGTGATTGGCCGAGACGGTCAACGATCAAGCCGCTGCCGCCGGATACATGCGTTCAGAAAGAGGACTTCTCTGCCGCGCCGGACGGCTCCGTCTGCTTCATATAGGTCAGCATACGGGCCATGGCGGCTTGCCCGTCTTGATGCTTCGTGATCCCTTTATGCAGGTTTTCGCGAATGATAGGCTTGAGAGGCAGCGAGTCGATCAGATTTCGTTCAGGCTGTGCCTCCTGACGCTCCATGATCTCGGAGACTACGCGCTTCCGAAGTTCCTTTTGACCGAGAACAAGCCGCTGGCGAAGCGTAAACCGGTAGGTCTGTCCACCATCCCCGCAGAGCGTCTGCTCCAACGTGTCCGCAACGCGGATATAGGCTGGTACAGCAAAATCGTAGTGGTAAAACGGTTCCATAGAGGCCAATGTCAGACATTCGCCGTCCGTATCGGCGGACGCGGCGGCTAAAAAGCCTTCCAGCGTAGTAATCTTGGGGAGTTCATGCATATTTTCCACCTCCAGATCGGGAGGGATCGGGAGCGGGCGGAGGATATGACAGGCGCGGCCCATGGCGGCGATCTCCGCCAGCGATGTGCTGATCCACAGATAATTGCGGTCGGCCGCGATGGCCCATTGCTTCACGGAATACTTGGAGATCACATGAAAATTCGGATAGGCGGATTCCATTTCCGCCAGTCGAGGAATATCCTGTTCTAACGGGTGCGGCCGGTAAATAAATTCGTCCGGATGCGCTTTTAGAAACTCCTCGATCCAATCCAGCGTCAGCCGCTGGGAGTCACGATGAACCTGTACCAGTTCCGCCATGGAGCAATGGAACTGCGCCTCCAGCGCGGCAATATTCTCTTCCCCGTAATTGGCATAGGCAAAGCTGGAGATCAACAGGTGCCACGGCCGTTCCGGCGCAAGACCGTATTCTTCGGCCAGTGCCCTGCGCGAGTGGTAATACGCGTGAAATCTGGGACGGCCATAGTCCATTTGGATCGCCCCCGTTACATAGAGATTCTGTGGCGCAGCACCGTCGCGCAGCAGCCGCTGCCTGGCATGCTCTCCCCAGCAGAGGTGCTTAGCTGAGAGCGAACAACCTGATGTGACCACTAAACCATTGCGGATGTCGAAATCCGAGTAGACCTGTTCCCACTGAAGATTGACCAGTTTACTCGGTTTCCCCGCCATTTGCAGATAATGAAAGACATTTTCGTCGTAGCGGAGCCACGGCGTCACAACGACCCGGGCCTTTTCCCGGCAGAAACGCGCAAATCCCGGACCGCTGAACGGAATGATCTCGCAGGTATAGCCGCGGCGTTCAAGTTCATATTTGATGAGAGCGTCATTTTCGACCTCCCGGTTCACATGCTCATAGCAGATCAGAAAATCAATCATGTTGTTCCTCCTTTTTTCGCTTTTGAAGAAGGAAGCGTAATAGAAACAGAAACGGCGGCAGGCGCAGAATCGCGGAAAGCGCGATGTAGACAGCGGCGCCGATGGCCACCTGCAGCACCAGTGTGAAAAAGCCGGGGCTTCGCAGCGTACCGATCAGGAATACGGCACCGCCCATGACAAGGGCGACCAGCAGTTGGGGAAGGAAGTCGGCAATATGCTCGGAGAGCGTGTAGTTCAGATAGACACGGTTGGGCCGGACATTGATAAGCTCGAAGAGCACATAGGCAGCGATCTCGCCCGCGGCGATGAGCAGGACGGAGTCAAACAGCAGCGCAGTGACGAGGATCACAAATACGCCGACAGCCTTTTGCGCCATCTGCACCCGCAGGTAGACATCACTGCGGCCGATGGCAAGAAGCCCCTGAAAATTGGCGGTTTGCAGCGGCTTGATCATCAGGGCGATACAGAGGCAGCGCAGATACGGCACGCAGGGCAGCCACTTCTCCGTCAGGATCAGCGTGATGACCGACTCGCCGCAGACAGCGAGCCCGATCAGCGCCGGGAAAAGAACGGTGGAGCTGATCTGGATCGCCTTTCGCACCGTGTCCTTTACCGCCTGACGGTCCTCCTGCATCCGCGAGAGAATGGGCATCAACACATTGGCGATGGTCGAATCAACGTTTGTAATAAGCAGAGAGGGGAACTGATTGCCTTTATCGTAGAAGGCAAGGTCAGCGGAGGTGTATTTTACCCCGATCACAAGGCTCCGCAACTGGCGGTATAGGGCGTCTGTCACCGAGGAAACAGCGATCTTCCAGCCAAAGCCGTAGACCGCGCGGATGCTGTCGATGGAAAACACCAGCCGGGGCCGCCATCCGCTGAGAAGGCTGATGACGATCACATCGGCAGCGGATTTTGTCAGGTACTGCCCCACCAATGCCCATGCGCCATACCCGCGAAGCGCCATAAAGATACCCACGCAGGCGGACAACCCCGTCGCACAGACCGAAGAGAGGAAAAGCAGGCGGAATTTCATCTGCCGCATGACATAGGCGTTCTGCACGGTAATGATGGAGGAAGCCACCAGCGCCAGGCTCATGACACGGATGTAGGGAGCCAGTCCATCGTATCCTGTCCATACAGAAAGATACGGCGCGAGGAAAAACAGGATGAGATAGACAACGCAGATCACGCCGAAGCTGAAATATAGCGTCGAGGAGAAGTCCACATCGCTCGCTTCCTTCTTTTGTATGAGAGAGGAACCGAAGCCGGTCAGCGCCAACGCGCTGGAAATGCCGGTGAACACCGAGACCATGGCGATGATGCCGTAATCCTCCGGCGCGAGAAGCCGCGCCAGAATGATCGACACCACAAAGCTGACGATCTGCGCCATGATCCGCTCAGCGAATGCCCAGCTGAAGTTGGCGAAAATATTTGATTTTCCGTTGTGCCGGCTATCCATACGGGTCGTTTATCCTCTTTCGTTCAACACTTCTGTTCGCCTACGCAGTCCTGATACCACGCAAGATAGCGGTCCGCCATGGCATCCAGCGAAAAGTTCCTCGCATGGCGGCGGATAGCGTCATGATCCCAAACAGTTTCCAGCGCCTGCGCAATGGCGGCGGACAGCGCCTCGTCGCTGCGTTCATGGCAGAGAAGCATGGCGCAGGGGTCATACAGGTCCTCGGCGGCATCAAGGTCCGCAAAGGTCACGCAGGGCGTGCCCTGTACGAAGCTTTCCGCCAGAGAAAGGCCGAAGCCCTCGTCCTTGCTGGGCAAAACCGTTATATCGGCAATGCGGTAAAGGGAGAGCAGTTTGGGTTGCGGGACAAATCCAAGCAGATGCACATGAGAGGGGGCGGTGAGCCGGGCAATTTCCTCCCGGATCGGGTAGCTTTCATCGATCGGCCCGGCCAGCAGAATGTGCAGGCGGCCGCGTATTTCCGCGGGAAGCAGCTCGTATGCGCGGACAAGCTGCGCCTGATTTTTTCGATCGCAAACACTTCCGGCACAGACACAAAGCAGTGCGTCCGCCGAAAGCCCGTATTCCTCCCGCAGTCCCGGCAGATCGGCGGCGGGATGCATCGCGACGCCGTTTAGGATCACGGCAATGGACGCGCCGTCCGTGAGGCTGTAAGGCTCACGGTACAGGCGCTTTTTGATGCCGCTGCTGATGAGCGATACCGGCCAATGCGCCGCATCCGCCTCGCGAAGAAAGGTGATCTCGGACATAGCATCGGCCTTCGAAACCTGTGACAGCTGTGCAATCAGCCCGTGGAGCGTCATCACCGTGGGCACGCCGCTTTCCCGGCACACATCGTAGTACCGGCGCATATCCGTACCGATGCCGTGACAGTGTATAAGGTCTGGCCGCCACTCCGCGATGGCGCGGCGCAGCGCGGCGCAGTTCATCCGGTAATAACCGGTGCGCAGACGGGCGGAGAGGGAACCGGACGCCCGGAAAAACGCGCCGGCGCCCGCAAGCGCCCCCTTGCATCCCGCGCTGCGGAACACGTCGCTCCAGGTGTGTGAGAGGACCCTCGCCTCGTGGCAGCACGCTTCAGGCGTGATGACATTACTGAAAACAGAAAGCTCGCAGCGGCTTCCGATGTGCTCCGCCATCTGCTCAAGCAGGATGCCGAAGCCCGTCCGGTTTCTCTGAAAGCCGGGAAGCTCTTCACTGTACAGATACGGTGTCACAAACAGAACTTTCATCATCGGACAACCTTTCAAATTCTGAGGAAGCGGGACTGTTCATCAGCCATAGGGCAAGGCCTGCCGCATACCAGAGGAAACGCTCGGTGTAGATGTTCTCACCGACGCCGGTGACGAGGGCGGTGACGATCATCCCCAGCGGCAGCAGCACCGCCGGGTCCTTCCGGCGGAGAAGGCGGCAGAGAAGACGCACCAGCGGGATACCAAGCAGAAGCAGACCGATCAATCCGAAATCGGAAAGGATGGCGATCAGAATATTATGTGCGCCGCTGTGATCATCTCCGTTTGCTTGCAACACAGCTATGGCGGTGCCATAGCCGGTTCCGACCAGCGGGTGAGCCTTGATGGAGTGTTCGATCAGGATCCGCCATATTCCGGTCCGTTCAGAGGTTCCGCCCCAATAAGGGCTGAAAGGATTCATATGATGCCAGAAAGAGGCGGTGTTCTCCTGAAGCTGCTGGATAGTCTCCTCCCGGCTGGGCTGCTCCGGCTGAGCGGGAGCGACCTCAGGCGGGACTTCCGGGGTTTCCGGCTGAACGGGAGCAGCTTCGAGTGGGGCCTCCGGAACTTCCGGCTGAGCGGGAGCGACCTCATGCGGGACTTCCGGGGTTTCCGGCTGAATGGGAGCAGCTTCGGGCGGGGCCTCCGGAATTTCCGGCTGAACGGGAGCGGCTTCGGGCGGGGCCTCTTCCATCTGCGGCGCCGGGTGCGCCATATCGTACCGCCAAAGCTCCACGCGCTGCTGGATCTGCGGCGCGGTCAGGCAGAGAATGGCGGACAGGCAGCAGAGCACGGCGAGGCCTGCCGTTTGGCGGCAGCGTTCCCTCCCCTTTTTGCCGCGCAGCAGCGAAAGGACTCCCAACACAGCACAGCCGCCCACCAAGCCAAAGAGAGAACTGCGTGATCCGGTGAGGATCAGCAGGTACAGCGAGCAGACATAGCCGACGAAACAGACAACAGACCTCCACTCGCCTTTACGGTCAACGAGGCGTACAGACATGGCTGCGAAAAACAGGATAGCGGTTTGGGCGAGGCTCATGCCAATGACGTTGACATTGGTAGCGCCCATAAACCAATAGCGACCGCCGGGAGCCTCGACCTCGCGGAAATTCAGGCAGAAGAGCATATAAGAGACCACCGCCACGCAGCTCCATGGGAGCAGCCGCCAGAGCCGCGCCCTGCGCTGACTGGGGAGCGCGGCCATCAGCACCGCTAAAGCGACACTCATGCCGAGGGAGAATGTATCGGGAGTAACGCAATGCCCAATACAGGCTGCGGAAAAGAAGACATAGAGGATCAGCAGCGCCGGATAGGCAAACCGGCGCACCCACTGCCCCGGCTTTTCCCGCAGGAGGACGTTCAGCCCCTCAACCGCCAAAAACAGCAGCGTAAAATAGCGGGAAGCGGTCAGCCCCGGGAGAATATTACAGTTATTGTCCAGCAAAATGGCAGTCAGCAGCGGCGCCAGCAGATATTCCGGCGCAGCCAACAGCGGCAGGGAGAGCAGGATACAAAGTCCCCCCCATACGAGGCTGCCTGTTTCGCCGGTCCAGGCGGCAAGAAAGCTCAGCGCCGCCGCAAGATACGGAAGACAGCGGCTCTGCCGCAATCGTTTCAAGGTTTCTTTCATGTTGGGAGGTCCTCCTGTAACAGCGCGGACAGCAGCTCGTGAGGCTTGTCCAGCATGATATAGCGCAGCGATCTGAGCTGCGCGAAGCGCTCCGGTTCCGTTAAATCGTCGATCACCACCGGAACATGATTGATGTGAGCCTGATATAAAACGGTAGAATACAGTCCGATGACATGGCGCGTGCGAAGGATAGAGGTCTCGATCCCTACTTCGGCGTTCACCTCGATCTCAAAATCGGAAAACAGCCGCCGGACGGTTGCCATATCTGAGTATACCGGGTGGGGCCGTATGGCCACCACAACACCGCTTTTCCGCAGCATTTGCAGGCGTTTCGCAATTTTTTCCAGCATCTGCGGCGTTTCTGCCTGCAAATAATAAGTGTAGTCCACAGCCTTTTCCACGTCTTGCGCGTCCCACGGCTGCATGGACGGAGGCAGCTCCACGCGGAACTGCGTCGGCTCCGTCCGCAGCGCACAAAAGAGCTTGCGGTAATATTCGTCCCAGACATAGCAGCGGTCAAAGCAGAAGAAAGAATCACGGATATAGTAGAGCTTTTCTCCATGCATGACGTTGATGTGCTCCACGCCGAGACGATGGCAGTATTCCGTCAGGAATGAGGAGGTGTAGGAATATTCCTCGCTGACGATGATGGCTTTAGGGCGGTACGTTTCATACAGGCTCCGGTACATGGCGAGTTTCGCCATGCACTTGAAACGGAAGTAGAACGCAGCGGGATAGCGGTGTGCCAGCTCCCTCAGGAAAGAACAGTCCTCCCCTGTCAGAAAGAGCGCGTTCTGGAAGTCCCGCACCTGCCGGATACCGGGAAACTCCTGCCGGAGCGAGCATGGGAGGATCGTGTCCGGGCCGTCAAACGCAAATACGGCATCCGCCGCCTGCTCTTTGCGGGGAGCGGCGCGGCGCAGCAGCTGTCTCCGGTAAACGGGCAGAAGCAGCATGGCCGCAACCTGATACATCACACGGAGGATGGGGCGCTCCAGCATCATTTGACAGCGGTACTGCGCGTAAGCGCGCTCAAGCAGATCCTCCGGCTCCGGCAGGCCCTCTAAAATGGCCTTCTGACGCGCCACCGGAACATCGAAAAGCGTGTTGCGGTCACCATTCAGCCGGATGACCGCCGATTTAAGCGTCTGGAGTAAGTTCATGGCAGAAAACTGCCCTCCTCTTGTTACTTATCGAACCGGCCAGTCGAATCAATACGGTTCTTCGCTTCATTACAAAGAGATTGTAATGGATTCTGATTCTCTCAATCTCTGTTAAAAACATCCCGGGTATATACCTTTTCAGATACATCCTCCAGATCCTTTGTTTTGCGGTTGGCAAGGATCACATCCGCATCGGCTTTAAATGCCTCTAAGTCTTGTATGCAGCGATAACCGCAAAAGCTTTCTTCATGCAGCGTCGGCTCATAGATCATAATTTCGATCCCTTTACCGCGCAGCTTCTCCATTACATCTAAAATCGCACTGGAGCGGAAATTGTCGCTGTTCGATTTCATCGTCAGCCGGTAAACTCCGACTACCTTTGGGCGGCGGCGCATAACATCCTCCGCAATAAATTCCTTGCGCGTCTGATTCGACCGAACAACAGCCGCCATTAGATCCTGCGGCACATCCCGATAGTTTGCCAACAGCTGCTTTGTATCTTTCGGCAGACAATATCCGCCATAGCCGAAAGAAGGATTGTTATAGTAACTCCCGATGCGGGGATCAAGGCACACTCCGTTGATGATATCTGCTGTATCCAGCCCCTTACTTTGGGCATAGGTATCCAGCTCATTGAAAAAGCTGACACGCAACGCAAGAAAGGTATTGGCAAAGAGCTTTACAGCCTCTGCCTCTGTCGATGAACAGATCAACGTGGGAATGTCCCGTTCCAGCGCGCCCTCCTGCAGCAAAGCGGCAAATCCCTCCGCCTCCATTCTGCAACTCTCCGGCGCACCCACAATAATACGGCTGGGATGGAGGTTATCATACAGAGCGTGGGATTCACGCAGAAATTCCGGGGAAAACAGGATCCGCTCGGTATCATATTTCTTTCGCATCGCCGCAGTATACCCCACCGGTATCGTGGACTTGATAACGATCACAGCCTCCGGTGCTGTCGAGCGAACCAGCCGGATCACTGCCTCCACGTAAGATGTATCAAAGAAGTCCTTTTCATCGTCGTAGTTGGTAGGCGTCGCCACGATCACATAGTCTGCATTCCGGTAGGCTGATTCCGCGTCAGTGGTTGCTCTCAGATTCAGGGGCTCCTCTTTCAAATACCGCTCGATCTCCACGTCCCGAATCGGAGACTGTCTGCGGTTCAGCAGGTCCACTTTTTCAGGAACCACATCCACAGACCAAACTTCATGGTGCTGCGCGAGCAGTATGGAAAGAGACAGTCCCACATAGCCGATCCCGGCAACTGCAATTTTCATATCAGTTCCTCCACTGATCCTCTGTTATCTCACGTATGCTTCACATAGCGGATCTTTTTATATACGCCGAACACCAGATTGCCCGCTGTATGCACGATACTGAGACATGCGGATTCCTTCCGTACCTGCCGAAAGAGCCTGTAATGCCATTTGATCAGCTTGACATAGCTCTGATTGCTGATCGATCCGCTGCGGCGGCGATAGCCCGCCAGAATCTCCGGCAGAAGGTAACAATCTGCTTGACTGACCACCTGCAGCCACATGGCATAGTCATTATTCTTCCGGATATCCGGAATCTGGAGCAGCCCGATCTCCTGCGCGTCATACATGACGGTGAGGCAGCCGGGCCAGCAAAAGCGCAGCATCCCTGCTTTCGTGATATGCCGCGGTCCTTGCACCGTCACACCCAGCGGCTGTGACGCCTCGTCGATCTCCTGATAGTATGTGTAAGAAAAATGACAGTTCTCCTTTTCCATAAAGAGAATCTGCCGCTCCAGCTTTTCCGGATGCCAGAGATCATCGCTGTCCAAAAACGCGATCCAGCGCCCCTTTGCTTCCCGCAACGCATAATTACGGGAGACCGCAGCGCCGCTGTTCACCTCATTTTTCAAATAACGGATACGCGCGTCTGACAAAAACGGCGCGACCACATCGTCGCTGTTATCCGAGGAACAGTCATCCACGATCAGCAGCTCCCAGTTCTTATAGGTCTGCGCCTGCACCGAGCGGATGGAGTCCGCAATATATTGCGCCGTATTGTACGACGGCATAATGACGGAAACGAGATCGTGCATCTTTTACTGTACTCCTGTCAGCAGTTCTCTGCCCTCTGCCTGTAATTTCTGATACGCTTCCTCGCTCACCTGCGCTGTTCGGAGCAGATAATCGCCCAGATCCTCGGCGGTGTCCATACCGTCAGCGGAGATGTCCTCCCGGCAAAAGACCTTTTTCACCGTGAGCAGAACGATCTTCACATCGCCCAGAAAGGTGATGCGGCGGATATAGCGCAAGTCTGTTGCCAGCTTATCCTCCCAGGAGATCGCGTTGCGTCCGCTGACCTGCGCAAGTCCCGTCAGACCCGGCATCACGGTATGGCGGAGACGCTGTTCCGGCGTCATGAACACCATATCCCGCACCAGCTGCGGCCGGGGGCCGACGATGGACATATCTCCCTTGAAGATGTTCCAAAGCTCCGGCAGCTCGTCAAGGCTGGTGGAGCGGAGGGTACGGCCAAACCTCGTCAGCCGGACCTCGTCGGGAAGGAGTTCGCCGTTTTCGTTCCGTGCGTCCGTCATGGAGCGGAACTTATACATTTTGAAGATCTTCTCGTCCTTACCGGGGCGCGGCTGACAGAAAATGACGGGGCTGCCCAATCTTGTCCGCACCAGAACGGCCACGATCAGCAGCACCGGGGACAGCACGATGAGGGCGCAGCCGGAGAGAAGAACGTCCAATATTCGCTTGATGTAACGGGCGTAGACGCCCGGCTTTGCCTGTTTCACAAAAATAACTTCCTATGCTCTTTTTTACGCGAAGCAGGCGTGGATCAGCGCGATGATGCCGTCCACCTGCTTCTCCGTCAGCTTGTTGTCGCTGGGCAGGCACAGGCCCCGCTGGAAAATGTCCGCGCCCACGTCGGGCACACCACCGGCGATATAGGCGTTGGTGCGGCAGCGGAGGCTTCCCTCCCGGCCCACGCACTCGTGCAGGCGGTACATGGGCTGCATGTGCATGGGCTTCCAGATGGGGCGGCCCTCGGCGTTGTACTTCGCCAGAACTTCCAAAATTTCCGTGGGGCAGGACTTCCCCGTCTCAGGGCGGTAAAGGGCTTCGTTATCACTCCGCACCTGGGGGCACATGGCGTCCTCATCGATGATGAGGGCGGAGAGCCAGTAGTTCGGCTTCGTGCCGACCACGATGGGATTCATCGTCACGGGCAGATCCCGCAGACCCTCACGGTAGCGCTCATAGAACGCCTTTTTTTGGGCGATATGCTCCTCCAAATGGGGGTACTGCCCCCGCACTACACCTGCGACGACGTTGCTCATGCGGTAGTTATAACCCACTTCCTCGTGCTGATACCACGCGGCGTTCTCCCGGGCCTGCGTCGCCCACTTCCGGGCGCGGTTGGCGTCCTCAAGGGAGTTGGTCAGAAGGCAGCCGCCGGCAGAGCCGGTGATGATCTTGTTGCCGTTGTAGGAGATGGCGGCGTAGTCGCCGAAGCTGCCGCACTGCCTGCCGTTCACCGTGGCGCCCATGGCCTCGGCGGCGTCCTCGATGAGCAGCGCGCCGTGATTCTCGCAAATGCGCTTGATCTCGTCCACCTTGGCGGGGAAGCCGTAGAGGTGGGCCATGACCACCAGCTTCACCTCGGGATACAGGGTGAACGCCTGTTCCAGCGCCACAGGATCCATGTTCCAGCTGTCCGCCTCGGTGTCGATAAAAACGGGGATGCCGCCCTCGTAGACCACGGGGTTCAGCGTAGCGTCAAAGGTCATATCCGAGCAAAACACACGCCGCCCCTCAAGCGCGCCGTAGCTGATGGGAGGCTTGCCGTAGAGCCGCTCCCCCGCCAGCTTCACGCACAGGTGCAGCGCGGCGGTACAGCAGGCGAGGCCGACCGCATAACCGACCTCAGCCTGTGCGGCGGCGATGCGCTCGACCTCGTTGATATTCTCGCCCACGGTGCTCATCCAGTTGGTATCGTAGGCAAGACGGATATAGTCCAGTTCCTCACCGTGCATGGTGGGGGTGGCGAGAAGGGCCTTCTGTGCGAAGGGGGGAAAGGAAATTTTTTCGGGTGAAAACATACGGACACTTCCTTTTTTCAGATCATGCGGATGCCGGACAAGTCAGGATACCGCAGGGGCGGGCGCCTCTACTTCCTCGCCCTGCGTCCGGTTGACCTCATCCGGCTCACAGAAGGTGGGCACCACCCGGTGCAGCACCTCCCGGATACAGGAGATATCCTCCGTCCGCATGGTTTTTTCCAGCGCGTCATTCAGCAGCGTCAGCTTTCGTTCCAGCTCCTCCGGCGTCACCGGGGGCTGGTGCTCCACGAAGATCATGCCGTTAACCGTCTTTTCCAGATCCCGGTTGGCAATCAGCAGTTCCTCGTAGAGCTTCTCGCCGGGACGCAGGCCGGTCTCCACGATCTCGATGTCCCGGTACGGCTCGTAGCCGGACAGTCGGATCATGTTCTCCGCCAGTTCCAGAATTTTGATCGGACGGCCCATATCCAGTACAAACAGCTCGTTCTGCTTGGCCATGGCCCCCGCCTCCAGCACCAGCTGGGCGGCCTCGGGAATGGTCATGAAATAGCGGATAATCCGCTTGTCCGTCACGGTGACAGGGCCGCCCGCCGCGATCTGACGGCGGAACAGGGGCACCACGGAGCCGTTGGAGTCAAGCACATTGCCGAAGCGCACCGCGGCGAAGGTGGTCTGGGAGCAGCCGGCCATGGACTGCACCACCATTTCGCACAGGCGCTTGCTAGCGCCCATGACGGAGGTGGGGTTGACGGCCTTATCCGTGGAGATCAGGATAAACTTTTTGACGCCGTGGGCATCTGCCGCCCGGACGGTGTTCAGCGTACCGAACACGTTGTTGCGGATGGCCTCCTGCGGATTGCTCTCCATCAGGGGAACGTGCTTATGGGCGGCGGCGTGGAACACCACGTCGGGCTTGTAGGTATCAAACAGCAGTTCCAGCCGCCGGGAGTCCCGGACGGAGCCGATCTCCACGCTGAGGGGCAGCTCCCTGCCGTACTGGTACAGCAGCTCCTGCTGGATGTCATAGGCGTTGTTTTCGTAAATATCAAAAATAACCAGCCGCTTGGGACCGTACTTGACGATCTGGCGGCACAGCTCGCTGCCGATGGAGCCGCCGCCACCGGTGACCAATACGGTGCGCCCGGACAGCAGCCCTCCCACAGCGGTCGTATCCAGATGAATGGCGTCCCGGCCCAGCAGATCCTCGATCCGCACCTCCCGCAGCTGCTGGCGGATGGGCTTCTGCTCGATCAGCTCCAGCGTACTGGGCAGCGTGGATACCTTGATGCTCCGGTCTGTCAGCTGACGCAGGATCTCCTTGCGGTGGAGGTCGTCCATGGAGGGGATGGCGAAAATGGCCTCATGAATGTCCATGGCACGCATCCGGGGCAGCGACTGCGAGACCGTTCCGCTGACGGGCACACCCCGGATACGCTTATTGACCTTTGCGGGGTCATCGTCAAAAAAACACTGAACGCGGTAGCGGCTGTTGGGGTTGTGCTGGATCTCGTTGAGCAGCTGCACGCCGGCGGAACCGGCGCCGAGGATGGCCACGGGGATCGTGCCCGTCTGCCGATTGCGCAGCACATGGGCGCGGTAGCTGCGGTAGCCGAAGCGAACCACCAGCATTTCCAAAATCCACAGGCTGGCGATAGCCGCCAGCAGGACGAAGGAAATGACCCCGATGCCGCTCAGTCGGGCGATGGTCTCATAAACGGTAAAGCCGCAGAAGGCCGAGGCGATCAGCATGAGATACTCCCGGCTCTCGGCATACCGCCACAAGCTGTCGTAGGTCTTGAACACCAGCTGGGCGAGAACTGTACAGCCGTACAGCAGCGCCGCGTTGCCCCAGAAATTCTCCTCCGCGCCGGTGGCGGTATAGGGCAGCAGCACCGTGATGAACTTGTAGGCCGCCACTGCCACCGCGAACAGGAACGCATCGCAGAAAAACAGCAGCTGTCTCCGAAATCGGCTCATATAGGTACTCCTTCACCGGACTTCCGGTGTGTTTTTGCTTATTGGGCGGCTTCCTCCGCCTCCCCTTCTCCGCTTTGGGCCAACATAATCAGAATCGTATAAGCGTCCTGATCGGACAAATTTTGATTCTTCACGGAGCGGCACAACGTCAAAAACGACTGGTTCGTCTCATTCAGCTCCACCGTTTCCAGACGGCCCTCACCGTTCATATCGTCCAGCGCCTCGCCCAAGGCCAGAACGCCATCCACAAACGCTTCCGCGTTGTCCGCGCCCATAGCGGGCAGGACTTCCTCGCGGTAGAAATCCATTTGCAGGTTCCAGCCGTCGGGACTGGAGCGCACCTGACGGATGCCCTCCAGAGAGCAATCAAACAGCTCGTCCCACTCCTGACGGGGCAGGTAGTAATAGCGGGCCAGCGCGCTGTCATTCTCATAGGTGCCGGAGGCGCGCAGATGCTTCACATATTTCAGCATATCGCTGCTATACTTCCAGTCATCCAGCTGCACGGCTGTTGCTACATAATTCCGCTGGTAGCTGTCATGGTCGAACACGTCTCCCCGGACACAGCTCCGGAGGAAATCCAGATATTCATAGACATCGCTGGTCTCAAACCGTTCCGCCTTCCGGTCCGTCATGCGGGCGCGTTCCAGCAGGCCGCCGAACACGGCCAAATACAGAGCGTATACAACTATCACCAGAATACCGACGGTTTTCGCCTGCTTCCGCGCCTTGGCAGTCTCCCCCGCCAGCAGCGGTTTGGCATAGAGCAGAACCGGCAGCGCCATCAGCACATAGGCGAAGCATTTGAAGCCCCGGACGGAGAAGTTGATCTCCATGAGGCTGTGAAGGTTCATCATGACCCACACCGCCAACAGCGCGGCGGCCAGACTGTCCTTCTCCTTCCGCACGGCCCGCAGGCACAGCCACGCAGAACCCAGCACAAAGGCCAGCGCGAACACCGTACCAACGATACCGGTGTCGGCCATGGTTTGCAGCAGGTGGTTGTGGGCGTACTTGGACTCATACTGGAAGGACTGGACGGAGCGGGTTACGTTTTCCGTGGAACCGAGGCCCCGGCCGAAGATGGGTGCTGTGGAGAAGATCTTCCACGCGTCCTTATCAAACTCCAATCGCAGGGTGAAGCTCTTACTTTCCAGCAGACTGTCCGACAGCAGCCGTGAGGAGATCGCCTCCGGCAGCCAGGGATAGTTCAAAGTGATTTTCTTCCCGCCGCTGACCGCCATGCTCCGCAGCGTCTCCCCCGCCTGTCCGGTGATGGCGGCATAAAGATTGCCGCTATTTTCCGGCACAGTAAAGGCGCACTGAGAAAACGGACCGTCATACAGCATTGTTCTGGCGCCGTAAATCTCTTCCAACCGGGATTGGGAATAAACCTCGATCCGAGGGTCGCCGTCCACATCGCCGGTGATGCCCGTCTCCCCCACGATCCCATCCGGCAGAACGTAGACAATGTAGGAATCGTCCTCTTCAAAGGTGTAGGGGCCGGTATGGAGAAACACCGCCGCGCAGAGGGCCGCGGTCACGGCACAGAGCGCTCCCACTGCGGCCAATGCCGCCTTTTTGTGAGCGGACAACACAACGGTCAGACGCCGTCCGGCCAGAGCGTCCAGCGCGAAGAGGATCAGGCCGCTGAACAGGCACACCAGGACTGCCGTTTCATTGCCACGGCTCGCCATGGAGGAGGCCGGGACACCGGCGGTAATCATGGTCACGGCCGTTTCCACCAACAGGAGGAACAGGCCCACCCGGTTGACTCGCTCCGCGATCAGCCAAACGATACAGGCAGCCGCAAAGCACAGCAAAGCGCCGCGGCTGCCGGTGAGCAGGAGGCTAACAACATGGACGCCCGCCAGCACAGACGCGGCCAGACGACGCCAGACGCAGGCGGACTTTCGCAGGAGGTACAGCGCCACGAAGAGCGATAGAGAAAAGAGGCAGGCCGTTACGTTGGCGTCGTTATACAGGCCGTTGACACGGGAGGCGGCATTTTCGGCCAAAGCGTTGGTATAATCCGCGCCCAACAGGTTCATCAGGGGGTTGAAGATCCCAAACAGGAGTTTGCCGCAGTTCATGTCCAGAGAGATCAGGGCGATGACGGCGGAAACGGACGCGCTGCCCCATAACAGGCCAGGAACGTGCTTCCGCTCAAAGCGGGCCAGCAGAATGACCGCCAAGGAGAAGGCGGCAATAAATTTATAGAACTCGGACTTGGCGCTGACACCGAAGGGAGAATAGATAGCCGCCGCGCCGTAGACGATGGCGACGGCCAGGAGACCCAATACAGGCACAGACAGCCGCTGCTCAAAACGAGACAGCGGCTTTTTGCCAAGTAAACTCAGGAACGCCAGCGCACAGAGGATCATGCTCACGGTGCCGGTCTGGACGGTCATGGAGAGCAAGAGCAGAACGGAATAGAGCACCACCATGAGGGTATCCTTCCGAGTGAACGCACCCTCCGCGCGGCACACCTGCCGGGGAGCGGCGGGAGCGGGGGTCTTTTCCGTATGATCAGCCGAAGCGGAGGGTTGGGCCGCCGGGGCGGAAATGTTGTCTCTTCTTGATTTTTTCGCGCTCAAAGCAAAAGCCTCCTATATGAGAGTTCACGGTCAATAGCGGGGCACAGCCGCTAAAAAAGCGGTCTGTTACAACCGCCACAGTGTTCTAAAATTGTAACCCGGGGTGGGCGGGGAATTTTCAAAATCAGGCGGGGCGCTCCTCCGCGGATGAAAACGGACACAGGCGCAAGGCTCGTCTGGTCATAGATATTTTTTATTATAGTCCTATATGACTGATAATACAAGGTTTTTCAACGTTTTTCCCGTGTTTTTTCGGGGAAAGACGGGTGGTTTTAGAGGTGCGAGAGGCGGAGGGCGATGGGTGGAAAACGGCAGAAATGGGGACGAGGGCGGGAAGCGGCAGATACAGGGACGGGCGCAGAAGCGGAACAATGCGCGGGTTTACGCCCGGAACAGCAGAAAAGCCCCGCACCGAAGTGGGGGCTTTTCTTGACAGAATATGGAGAACTTGATAAGATAGACACGGCGCTGCACGAACGGCAGGCGGTTATGGCTACACCACCCGAAAGGGGGTGCTGCTTATGTGGATCACATTACATATTGGAGCCTTTACGGTGACAATCATTGTGAAAAGCAGAAACCGCCACTCTGGCAAGTGACGGTTTCCATGGGCTTTGCTCATAAACCAATTTACTCGTTAGGGTCATAACCGCTTGTCGCAGCGCCCTTTCCTATCTTGATTATAGCAAATCGGAGAAAAATGTCAAGCGCAAACGCCCCGCACCGTTCGGTGCGGGGCTTGGCATTTGTACAACGCAGGGAGGCGTTGTCTGTTCCACGCAAAGGGCGGGACATAAAAAGTCCCCCCGGACCGAAGTCCGGGGGGAACAGACGTAACGCAAACCTTAGGGTCTATATACGTCTAACAGTCGCGGGAGATATCAGGCGGTGGCGGTGTAGGTCGCAAACTGGTCACCGCAGGTAGCAGTGTAGGTCACACCCGCACCCCAAGCGATGGGCAGGGTCACAACAGTGGTACCGTCAGCACCGGTGAACTCATAAGGCCCGATTGCCTTCTCCACACCGCTAACGATCATGGAAACCTTGATCTCGTACTCCTTGCCATCGGTGGTACCAGTCACGGTAGCCTTCAGCTTGCTGCCTTCCTTGCCCAGAACCAGGCTGGTGACGGGAGTAGCGGCCACGCCAGCGTCTTCCTTCTTGCCGTTGTCAGTCTCCTGAACGAACAGGTAAGCGATGTCGCCGTCGGTCTTATCCAGCAGAGCGATGACCTTAGCGGTGGCGTCAGACTTGAAGTCCTTCACGTCATCGACCTTGGTGATGACACCGTCGGTGTCGATCAGGTACATCTTAGCGTCGGAAGCCACGGTGTAACGAATGGAGGCAGAAGCGGTGGTGGTGCTGTTCAGACCGATGGTGTACTCACCGCTGAGCTTCCAGATACCGGTGTTGTTGTTCTCAACAACATCATAGCCAGTGACAACGGCGCCGCCAGTGGCGATGGTGCCCTTGTTGTTGTACTTCACGTTCTGGTACACGCGGTTGGTCTCATCGCCAGCGTCCAGAGTGGCGGCGTCGTAGCTGACCTTCACAGTGGTGATCTTGCCGTCCACCACAGCGTTGTACACGTAGTAGCTGTTGTTGTCGGAGTCGGTCTTCAGCTTGCTCATGCCTTCCTTACCAGCCAGGAAGGTGATGTCGTTGCGGCCATTGACCACATCGCAGCCAGTGGCGTCGACGAAGACGAAGCCCAGCAGGTTGTTGCCGCGGACATAGTAGACCATCTCAGCCACAGCGCTGTTCTTGGGATCGATGGAGGGAGCGTTCTTGATGCCGGTGTAGGAAGTGTAAGTGGTGCCGGTTTTGTCGGACTCAGCGACCACGAACACGGTTTCGCTGTTGGCATACAGGGTCTTGCCGTTACCGGGGTAGACCTTGGCGTTGCCGTTCTGCATGAAGAAATTAGAGGGGGTGGCGCTGGTCCGCACGGGAGTCTTGCCGTTGGTCAGAACGCCCTGGTTCGGGATATCCGTATCGACGTTGAACATAGATGCGCTGATGGTACCGCCGTTGAAGGTGGTGTTGGGAGCCTTGCGCAGGACATACTCGTTGTCACCGTTGGCGCGATAGGTCACAATGTAACCCTTGTAACCGGCGTAGTTGTCGTCGGTGTAGACGGTCTTGACAGAGCCGTCAGCCAGAACCAGCTTCGCACGGTCGAACTTGAAGCCAGTCTGAGAAGAGGCCTCGGCATCCAGAACGAAGGCATAGTCGGTGGGCTTGAACTCAGACTCAGTGACAAAGATCACCAGACCGTTGGCATCGGTGTAGATGGTGTAGGTGTTCTTGGTGCGCATCGTGTTCTCGGCACCGAAATCAAACACGATGTTCTTGGCGTACTTGTACTCCTTGTCAGCCAGGGTCAGGCTCTTGGTGAGGGTGTACTCAGAGACAATGCCCTCGGTGGACTCAGCCTTGACAACAGTCTGGATGGACTTTTCAGCCTGAGAATAGGTGAACAGAACGATGTCGTCCTCAGCGAAAGCGGAGGTGTCGCACTCGAAGTGAGTGGCGTTGCCAGTGTAGCCAGTGTAGTTGGTGCCGTCAACCTCCTTCATCTGAAGCTTGCTATCAACCACAACATAGGGATCGGCAGCCTTGGTCTCCTTAGAGGTGATCTCGCCGACATACACGTCAGCAACAACGATGGTGACATGGTTGTCATCCTCGTCATAGTAGACCTCAACGATGGAGCCATCGCCCACCAGACCGTCATTAGCAGAGGAAGAGGAGATCTTACGATCGTTGTTCTTGGAAACAACAACGTCGGTCGCCTCGACACCGTTGACGATCACGGTGGCGTGCTCGTCCTTCTGGGTCATGCGCAGATCGGAGTAGATGTTGCCCAGCTTGACGTTCTTGTAGTAGGTCTGGTCGGCCTTATCAGCATAGGTGCCGATCTTGTCGCCCTTGTTGGTCCACTTGGTAGCGGGACGGCCCATATCATCGGTGGTCTCGGACTTGACCAGCTTGTTGAAGTACTCCTCAGCGAACTGGACATAGCCGTCGCCGCCCTTCTTGCCGTCGATGTTGCCGTCGTTGATGGCAGAGCTGCCCCAACGCTTGGACTTAGCGTCGGAGGTGTCCTTGATGGTGATGTTGCCGACGATGACGGTGGAGTTCTTCTCGTACTCGACCATGTCAGCCTGCAGCATGTTGAAGGCATACAGGCAGGCCTCTTCACGGGTGACAGCCTTGACGCCGTTGAAGTCGCCGGACAGGCCGTCAGCCAGGCCAGCGTTCAGAGCGCGCTTGCCGACAGCGATGGACCAGTTGGGGCCGGTGTAACCCTCGCGGGAAGCATCATAGCCCAGAGCGCCCAGCAGCATCTTCATGAACGCATAGCCGGTCAGGGAGTTGGCGGGCTTGAAGCTGCCGTCAGCATAGCCGGAGATGATGCCGGCCTTCTGGCAGTAAGCGATGTAGCCAGCGAAGGTGTTGTTGGTGGGAACGTCCTTGTAGGGAGCGGCGTCAGCCACCAGAGCGCCAGCGGTGGTGGGGCCAAGGATCAGGTTGCAGATGATCTTGGCGGCAGCGCCACGGGTCAGGGTGTTGGTAGGAGCGAAAGAGCCATCGGTGTAACCGTCGATGACCTTTGCGGCGGACATCACGGCAACGGCTTCATCATAAGTGATCTTGTCGTTGTCGGTGAAGTCCTTGGCACCAGCGCTGACGGTGACCAGAGACATGGTCATCACCAGAGCCAGTACCAGAGAAAGGAACTTCTTCATGGGGTTTCCTCCTTTTGAATTTCTCCCGTTTCGGGAGTTTGTTTTTGCAAGTCAAGCGTTCGCGTTCCGCCCCGATTTACATATCGTGGCTAGCCTACCCAATATCTGAATCGGGACTTCGGGCTATAACCTTCCTTGCAGGATATACTTTAGCACGGCTTTTTTCGACTGTAAATAGGTTTTGGGGTTCTGTAACAAAACCGTAATGAGAATGGGCGTTTTGCGGAAGGTTGACGGCGAGTTATGGTGGAAGGATGATATTATGGGGTGTTTTCCGGCAGTCTGTAACGTTTCCCCTCCAGCACCAGCTCTCCCCTGTCCACCATTCCTTTTAATATATGTGTGGCCTGCTTGGGATCGATCCGCAGCTGCTCCGCAAGGGCCTGACGGCCCGCCGTGCCCTCTTTTTGGAGGTAGGCCCGGAGAATGGGGAGGTAATCTGCCTCCGCCACGGTATTTCCGGCGGGGTAGTAGCGCACGCCCACGCGGGTGAGCCGTCCGGCCTTGCTCAGGCGGTTCAGGTGCTCCCATGCCGTTCCGGGAGAGACATGGAGCAGAGATGCCGCCGTGTCCCGGAGGAGGTAGCCCTGTTCCTCCGCGCCCCGGAGGAGGACGTCCTCCATCTGTTTATTATGCGCCCAGACGGAGAGGGAGCGGAGGGAGAAGCCCTCCAGACCGCCCCGGATCATGGCGGTGCGGCACAGGACGGACAGGCGGGACTGGTCGATGGGGTTGCCGGTGGCGGGGGCGATGAACACCCGGTTGGTGGGGACGTCCTTCTGCCGTGCCCGGACGTCGGACAAAAGGCGCTGTGTCCGGGCGCCCATGTCGATGTCGTGGTCGGGAAACCGGATCAGGCCGGTTTGCAGGTCGATCTGATCCCACGTCAGGGAGAGGATCTCCCCCGGCTGCATGGAAAGCTGCCAGCACATCCAGATGGCAAGGCCAGCGGTGGAGCTGCCCTCCTGCTGGACGATGCGCCAAAGGCTGTATTCCGTATCGTCGCCGCCGGTTTGCGGAACGTCCGGCTGGGGGGCGTCCTCCCAGAGGGCGGCTGGGAAAATGCCCCGGAGACTGCCCACGGCCATGCCGCTGACACGGGCGGCACAGGCCCAGCCGCTGGCCTTAATCTGGCGGACGATCCAGTCCCGGCGGAGATCTTTCAGGGAGACGTCCTGCCCCTCGCTGTCCAAGACGTTCTTCGCCAGACGGGAGACGTTTTCCGGCGTCATGGGCTTTTTGCCCCGGTCCGCGATGAGGACCCGGTTGGACAGGGTGCGATACCGGGCATAGCGCTCCCGGAGGCAGTCCGCCACGGAGGGCTCCAAGGGGACGGTTCGGTCCGGGAGCAGGAGGCTGCCGCCGTCCAGGTCCACCTGATCCCAAGTGAGTTCATTCAGTTCCTTGCGGCTCAGGCCCTCCTGCCACGCAAGGCGGAGGATGACGCCCTCCGGGCTGTATGGGTGTCGGGCGAGGATGCGGAACATAGCCGCTTCGTCCGGTTTTTTCAGTTCTTCTGCTGGCATGGATACCTCCTGTTGCGCCGAGGAAAGTCGGCGTGAGTCTCACGTGAGTTTTGTCCGAAATCAGCCCTCCATAAAGCAGGAGAAGGCCGGATAGTAGCGGAGGGAAATGGGCTGGCCCAAGGCGGCGGAGCGGTTTTTGAGGATCTTCAGCTCCAGTTCCCGGGGATCCTTCCGCTTTTCCTCGTCGATCTGGAAGCCGGGACGGCCCGCGCCCCGGGCTTGCAGGCCCAGCAGCACGTCGGCGGAGTAGTCGATGCCGCCGGATTCCTTGAAGGCGTTCATGGAGACCTCAAGGTTGTAGTTCTCCCGGTTGAAGGAGGAGATGGCGAACACCGTCAGCTCGTACTGCCGGGACATTTTTTTCAGGGCGCAGACGATGCGGTCCAGGTTCTGCTTGTCGGTGAAGTGGACGTCCACCGGGGCGATGATCTGGAGGTAGTCGATGAGGACCACCGGCTTTTCGCCGGTCTCGGCGATGTGGCGGGCTACCTCGCTCTGGATGTAGTCGAGACCGGTCTCGTGGTCGCCCTCCCGGAAGTAGATGTGTCCGGCGTAGGCGGCGTAGGCGTCCCGGGCGGCGTCCAAGTGGGCCTTTTCCTGGGTGGTGTACTGGTTCCAGCGCCGGCCGTCCAGCACGCCGCGAGCGGTCTTGGCCATGCGCCGCCGGGCGGAGGTGTCCAGCAGGAAGCTCTCCCGGGAGATGGAGCGGGCCATCAGCTCCCACGCCATCATTTCAAGAGAGAACACCAGCACATCCCTCCCCTGCTGGGCCAGCTGGTCAGCCATCTGCATACAGAAGGCGGTCTTGCCGAGGGAGCTGACCGCGCCGATGACGTAAAGGCCGTCATACAAGCCGCCGTCTAAGGCCTCGTCAATCTTGGGAAAGCCGGTTTTCAGGGGCGGGCGGGCGGCCTGCTTCCGGATGTAGGCGAGGAAGTCCTCCATCCGGCCTGCCGCCGAGGTCTCCTTGTAGGGGGGCGGCTGCTGTGCCGCCCAGCCGGCAGCGCACTGGGCGAGGAAGCGGGCGGTCTCGTCCCGGTCATGGCAGAGGGATTCGTTGAGATCCTTGCCGTAGGGCACGGGAGGACAGCGGTAGAGCCACGGAAATTCCGCCGTCAGCGCCGCGGCCCACGTCTCCCCTGCCGGGTCGCTGTCCGTCAGCAAGAGGATGGGGGCGGGCTTGGGCAGGGTGCGCAGGAGGGCGGCGGCCTTCTCCCGGTTGCCGGAGCCGTTGAGGGCGGCGGCATGATAGCCCAGTTCCTCGGCGGAGAGGGCGTCGAAGGTGCCCTCAAGGAGGAAGACGAGGTCCTCCTCCCCTGCTCCGGTCAGCAGCTCCGGCTGGAACAGCGGCGAGGGGCGGCCCTTTTCGTTGAGGTAACGCTTTTCGGTGACGGCCCGGCGGACGCAGCGGCCGTCCTCACAGGGGAGCACCACGCAGTCATGCCTGGGATCGTAGCCTAAGCGGAAGCGGGTGACGGTGTCTGCCGACAGGCCCCGCTGGGTGAAGTAGGGGGTCTCATCCCGGTGGGTGAAGCAGTCCGAGAGATAGGAGGAAGAAAGAGGTTCTTCGCTGAAAAAAGGCGGGGCGCAGCCCCCGATCCCCCCCTCCCCCCCGTGAGGAGCGGCCCGCTCCGCGGGACGGTTCGTTATGGCGGAGGATCCGGCGGCGCTGAAGGAGACGGAACGCCTTGCGGAGCCGTCCCCGTACCGTTCGCTGGCGAGGGAAAGGGCGTCCGCCGGAGAGGAAAGGTTGTTGTCGAGGGCGAGGAGGTCAAAGAGGTCGTAGTCCGCACCACAGGCAAAGCAGTGGACCTTGTTGCGCTTGGGGTCGAAGCCCATGGAGGGATCCCGGTCAAGGTGGGACGGGTTCAGACAGCGGAACCGCTTGCGGGGATCAATGCCCCGGTCGTAGAGGTAGTCGATGATCCGGGGGCGGAGAGAGTCGAATGTGTCGGGCATGGAACGTCTCCTTTCTGGGTCTGGTCAGGAGTATTGTAGCATACCGCCCCGGAGACCGGCGAAGCGGTCCGGGGCAGTCATATATCTTAGTATATCAATAAGGGGAAAACGGGAGAAAAAGGTGTTTTTAGAAAAAGTTAGAAGAATTTGGAACAAAAGGTTAATCGATCCCCAAAATGTGGGTATAGAAGTGAACGAAAATGGGAAAAATGGGAGGGGCGGAGGGAGCGAGTTTGCACGGGGGCAAGTAGGGAAATGCACGGGGTGAAGTCGGCGCTGCACGGGTGGAGGTCGGAAGCGGACAGAGGATTTGGGGCGATTGTGGAGAGTTTTCTAAACAGAGAGGGCATTTTGAGGCCGTTTTTCAGGGAAATCGGCCCGAAAAGAGGTGCGTTGTGGAGAAGTGGGCGGCGGTTTCTGCACAATGGCCCGGAACAGGCGGTTTTTCGGAAGGGAGTTCAGACGTGGTTTCGTGCAGACCGTCCCCGTCAGTCCTCGGCCTTCGGCGCTTTTTTGTGGGAGGTCTTCCCTTTTAGCTGCTTGGCCGTCCGGGTCTTGTCCAGTTTCTGGATGTAGTCCCAGAGGGTCTGGTCGATGCCCACGTTCATGCGGCCCGCCAAAAAGGTGTTGATGTCGTCATAGTCGAAGTCCATGTGGATGGAGCCGTTGGAGATGCTCTCGATTTCCTCCACCGCCTTGTTGAAGGGGCGGATGATGGCCTCGTCATAGTTGCGGTTTTTGACCTCATCCTTGGTGGGCAGGCCGATGTAGTGGATGATGTCGTCGATCTTGATGCGGAAGGAGCCGTTTTCGTCGATGGGGGCTTTTCTGGCCCGGTAGAACAGGTAGAAAGCCAGACGGTAGCTGTTTTCCGAGAGGTGGCCCATCCAGTCCGGGATCAGCTGGTAATACTGGGTCAGGAAGTGGCGCACGTTCTCCGCAAAGGAGATATGGACCTCGCCGGTGTACTTTTTGATGTAGGCTTCCGTGGCGAGATGGGTGATGTAGAAGGACTCAAAGTACTTTTTGAAGGATTCGGCGGTGATCTTCATGCCGGTGATGGCCTGCATGTCTTTTTTCAGCTGGCGGTAGGCCGCATCCCGGCTTTTCAGGCCCGCCCACGCCATGTATTCCTCGATGGAGAAGGTGGCGGTGTTGTTCCGCCAGTTGTCGGCGTTGCCCCGCATCAGGGTGTAGATCAGCAGACGGTGGGCCGTCCAGCTGAGGTTTTTCGTGTAGGCTTCCACCGCCTCGAAGATGAGGGTCATCTCATAGTCCTTGTTGCGGTAGCGGATGTTCTGGTTGCCGTAGGCGTCCGGCTGATCGTAGGTGACGGTGATGCCGTTGGACGCCGGGTGGAACTCCCTCCCCCGCTTCATGTTGGCCCACACGCCGCAGATGAAGTAGGTGGCGGGGCTGTTGCCCAGAACGTCGTATTCCTGCACCCGCTCCGCCACCGTGGTCTCGAAGATGTCCAGCAGCGTGGAGGCGAAGGCCACGCTCTCCGGCGCGCCCTCCGCGATGACGGCGGACACGGCTTCCGGATCGGAGAGGGCCCGGGTTTGCAGGTAGGTGTCCATAATGGGGTAGATGTCGGAGAAGTCGTAGGTGTTCAGCTGGTTGCGGAATTTGCGGGGGTTTTCCTGCTCAAGCGGCTTGAGCTTGCGGTAGACGGACAGCATTTCCTGAAACTGCTCCGTTTCTAAAAAACGCAGCGGCTCGTCCCGGAGCTGATCCATGGGCGCGGGATCCTGAGGCATGGCAAGGCCCTCCTTTGAAAGGGATGTTTTTTCGAGAATAGTTTAGCATAAAAGGGGGAAAAAGCAAAGAAAAAGTTCGTTTGTTACAAAAATGTAAAAATAAGGAAGGCGATGGCCGCTCCTCTGCTCCGCGGGGGGCGAAAGGACGGGGCGATGTGCGGACAAAACTCACGTGAGTCTTGTCCGGTTTTAAGTGCGGGTGCCGTTGATGATCTTGCGGATCTGCCGCTCGCTGAGCCGGAACTGAGCCGCCAGCGCCCGGTAGTTGCAGCCGTTGAACCGGGCCCGGATATCCCGGTCACGGGCGTTGCGCTCCAAGGATTCCCGTTTGGGGATGTACAGGCTCTGTCCGCCGCACAGCAGCGTCAGCTGGGTGAAGGCTTCAAGACCGATGGCCTCGGCAATGTCCCTGTATTCCTCGGGAATGTCGCTCATGGGGACGGGACGGGCGGTGTTTAAGTAAGGAATGGTCATAGATGGACTCCTTTCGTTCGTAAAAAAATTGGACAAATCTCACGTGAGTTTTTGCCGGGTGCGCCGGTTGGGGCACTTCCCTGCTGTGGCGAGGCCGGACAAGTCTCACGTGAGTTTTTTACAGGTGCAGGCCGGACAGGTTCGCCGTCCGGGACTGCTTGCGGGCCAGCGTGCGGGCGCCCTCCAGCGCATCGGGGCCGTCGTCGTGGGCGCCCAGGGGAAACTGGGAAAGCTGCTGCAAAAGCAGCGTCTGATCCCGGCGAAAGAGGATGTAGCCGTTTTTCACGTCCGGCTGTAAAGTCTCCACCCGCATGGTCTTATCTTCCGTGGAGCGGACGCCCTGAATGGGCAGATACAGGCCCTGACGGGCGGATTCCCGGGCAAGCTGCTCCTTTAAGAACCACTGGAACTGGTTGGTTTCCGCGCCGAAAAGGGCGTAGCCCCGGCCGGTCTCCCGGCGGAGCAGGCGCTCCTTTTCCAGAATGTCGGCGATGATCTTGTCCGGGTGGCGGCGCTGGATGTCCGCGTCCCAGACGTAGGAAAGGCCCGTGTTCCGATCCACCGCCAGCGTGACGATGGCGGAATAGTCGCTGGAGGCGGTGCGGCCCAGAGAGGGGTCGCAGTAGCCGTAAAACCGGAAGTCGGCGGCGCGGAAGTCCACCTCGGCGGGGTTGTAGTACCGGAACCACTGGGCGGAGAACAGACAGGCGGCGGGGTCGATGGGCTGGTTCTGCATTTCCGAGTTGAAGGCGGCGTCCCCCTCCGTCAGCCGCATGAGCCGCAGATCGTAGTAGCTGAGCTTCTCCGGCCAGAGGACTTTGGAGCCTGCCAGCATTTCCTTGCGGTGCTTGAAATAGAAGGCGTGGGCGGTTTTTTCCCGGTCGGGGTCGGTGAGGTCGGAGGCAAGACGCTCCCAGTCCGTCCACAGGGGGGAGGTGGCGTCGGACAGAACGGCCCGGTATTTCCGGCTCTGAAAGCCGGGGTTTTCCAGCAGGCCCGCCAGAAGGGAATCGTGGTGCAGGATGGTGCCGATGACGAGGATGTCCGTGTAGCTGTCGCCGGACTTGCAGACGGCCTTCCAGAACCAGTCGGCGGTTTTCTGCCGCTGCTCCGCCGTGCGGACGCCCTCGTCATTTTCGATGTCATCGCAGAGGATGAGATCCGGGCGGCGCTCGTAGTTGCGCCGTCCCCGCAGCTTCTGGCCGCTGCCTACGGCGTCGATCCGACAGCCGTTGGAGAGCAGGATGGAGCCGGTCTTCCACGTTTTGCCCGGCTGCTCGCCGAAGTCCGCTAAGATGCGCTCGTTGGTCTCCAGCTCGTTTTTGATGGCGTCTAAAAAGCTGACCGCCTGGGCTTCGGTGTCCGAGACCAGCAGAATGTAGCGCTTGTAGCCGAACAGGGCGGCGTGGAGGACGTTTTGCAGGCTCATGACGGTGCTTTTGGCGTGGCCCCGGGGGGCGGCGATGGCGCTGCGGGTGCCTTTTTCCGTCAGCATGGCGGCGCAGTCCGAGACCGGGTCACGGTTTTTCATCACCCGCCGGCGCCACAGGGCCGACAGCTGCCGGTGAAAGGGGGGCGAGCGGCGGGTGAAGTAGTGCGCGAGGTAGTAGCTGCCGAACTCCGCCGGGTCCCGGGCCGCTTTCCGAAATGTTTCCGTGGTCAACAAGAGAACAGGACTCCTTTCATAAAGATAGGAGCGTGTCGAAAAAGCCTTTTCGCCCCGCTAACAAGTTTTCAGAACTTTTATGAAGTTCTGAAAACTTAGGATTTTAATGGCGCAGGACACCCCTCTTGGGTTTCCCGCGCACACCCTTCCTTTCCGTTGCGGAGAAGTTGCCACCTTGTCGACAGGCTCAGGAGCACGGTATCACCGGAGGGGGATGGGCGCTTGTGAAGGAGTTCTTCGGAAAAGCCGTTCTGTCCATGGCGGCTCAGGACGGTTTGTTGCATGGGGGCGTGCATCAGACGGGAAAAAATTTTTTTCAGCGGAGGGTGAGACGTGGTAGCGAAATGGAGGAAACCATGTCATTGCAAGGGGGACTGGGTTCGGCGGCGCAAAGGGGGACGGTCCAGAAAAGCGGCGGCGTGTTGGGGCGGGCAGATTGTAGTTGCGAAGCAGATGAAATTATGTTAACCTAATAGATAAGACTTTCCGAGCGGAGCGGGGCGGCGCTCCGGTGGTGTCATGCGCTTTTTTGAGCGGCGGCATGGCCGGGTTCGTGAGGAAGGGTCGTAAAATAAAAAAAGCGCGCCGAAAATCGGCGCGGGATGGGACATACATGATTTTTGGCGAGAGCGCATTGGGAAAGCTAACGATGACCTTTTTCATGGCTATGGTTCCGGTGGTGGAGCTGCGGGGGGCGATTCCGCTGGGGGTGGCCGCCGGACTGCCGCCCGCCGTGGCCGCCGTCACGGCGATGGCGGGGAATCTGACGCCGGTACCCTGCATTTTGCTGCTGCTGCGGCGGGTGTTCGCCCTGATGCGGAAAAGCGCGTGGCTGGGGCCGAAGGTGGACCGTCTGGAACGGCGGGCGCATTTGAAGGGGCGGAAGGTGCGGAAGTACCGGACGTTGGGACTGGTGCTGCTGGTGGCGATCCCCCTGCCGGGGACCGGGGCGTGGACCGGGGCGCTGGTGGCGGACGTGCTGGATATTCGCATGCGGACCGCTCTGCCGGCCATCGCCGCAGGCGTTGTGATCGCCGGGTGCGTCACCACGGCTGTGACCTGCGGCGTGGCGGGGCTGATGTGAGGGGCGGCACAGAGGAAATTATTAGGAGTTATTGCTATTAAAGCTGATTATGATAAAGAGGAACCTTCTTCCGGAGACGGAGGGCATTAAGTGAGGCTGTCGATAAAGAGGTAGATTCTCCGCAACGGAAAGGAAGGGTGTGCGCGGGAAACCCAAGAAGGGTGTCCTGCGCCATTGAAATCCTTAGTTTTCAGAACTTTTATAAAGTTCTGAAAACTGGCTCAGCGGGGAGAAAAGACTTTTTCGACACGCTGGGCATTAAGTTAAGGTTTTGGCCGAACATGAAAAAGTACCCACCCCGTTTTTGAATGGGGTGGGTACTTTTGGCAATTTATTTGCGGTTACTGCCTTTGAAAAGCAGGTTATAGAAAAAGCTTCCCAAAATACAAAAAATAAGTTTTATCATAGCTTTGCCTTGTACGATGCAGTAAGAACGATCTCGCCGCGTTCATTATTGGCAATACCTGCCCAATCTAAAACAGCAGCTAAAACAAATACAGGGTCGAACACAGATTCTCCATATTCCTTTTTGGCATAGTATTTCGCTATATATCCAACCACAGTTGTCTCATCGCACTCTGGTTCGCCAAGCTTGTAGCTTCGGCCATTTCCTTTTCTTGCCCTTCCGTTATTCGCAAGAAGCAAATCAACAATCTGGTCAAATACATCAAACCGATACGGTGGCTTAATGGGCAATTTATCACTCAAAAAAGAGATTCCATCTGCTGCTGCGCGGATTTCGCAAGGAAGTCCATTAATTGTATAAACAATGGCTTTCCCTCCGCTCTCCTTTAGCTTATGCTTAATAATTTCGGAAGCTTTTGCGCTATTGCCATCAGTAGCCCAATTACTCATGTCCACTTCCTCCCGCATTTGAATGCTTTCTTCTGATTTTTCCATCAGTCCTAATGTAATCAAAAGGTCGTCTAACTTTTTCTTTGCCGTAGGATATGAAATTTGCAGTTCTTTTTGCAAACCTTTTAAATTTCCTCTGCAACGCAGAAAACTTAGGAGAAATGAATATTGCTCTGAACTTAACTCATCAAATGAGCTTAATTCAAATGTGTTATTTAGTTCCATCCCACAATCAGGACAGCGCAATGAAGAAATGTAAAGTGATCCGTGACAAGACGGGCATTTTGAAAACAATGCGTTCATTCTCAATCACCTCTACAAATTATATTAGTGCCAAAACTAGAATATGTCAATATAATATTTAAGATTATTAAAGTCTATTTTAATTAGTTGGTATATTTATTTCAACTAATATAAAACAAATTTCACTTTAAAGAATATCTGTTTGCAATGTGAGTCTTCTTAATAAAAGAAAGCAGCTTTATTTTCGGCGTGGAAAGGACTGGTTGATATTCGGATAAGCATTCAGAAAAATACAGAGCAATATTGCAGTTTTGGTAAAAATAGGTCAACTTTTTATGCGTTCTGCTAACTTGTTGAGAACTTATATCGTTGCTTAACTTAAGGCTGTTTTTGGTAAAACCTTCTCAAAAAATACGCACCTCTCAAAAATGCGTTCCTCCAATTTTTGCTGCATTTTCAGACCAAGTTGATATTTTCATCAAGACAATCATTTTCGCTGTCGACAAGAAAACGGGAGATTTCCGTTGTACTAACAAGCCTTGTTGAGATTCACTGTATGACATCCGGACGGGGGGAGGTTTTTTTTTGCGGGTGAATGGAGCGTCGCGCTTTTGGGAAACGGTTCCCAAGGCGGGGCGTTTTTTTTGCGCTATTGTGAAAGTATGGGGCCTGAAAGTCCCAGAATTTGAATACCGGAGGTATAATTATGGCATTTGATTACGCAAAGGCATACCAGCAGTTCATTGACGAGGAGTTTGCGGCGGCCTCCGCTACCGCGTGGATGATCCCCGAGGCGGGAAAAGTCCGCTTCACGGGAGGCCGGGACATTGAGATTTCCACCCTGTCCACCACGGGTCTGGGCAACTATGACGCGGGCAAGGCCGACGGCTCCGCTTACCCTCAGGGCACCGTGACCAACAGCTGGAAAAGCTACACCCTGTCCATGGACCGCGGCGTGAAGTTCTCTCTGGACCGCACCGACCCCAACGACACCGGTTTTCTGGTCACCGCCGAGAACGTCATCCGTGAGTTCGCCCGCAACGCTCTGGTGAAGGAGCAGGACACTTACCGCATCCACCGCCTGTACGAGCTGGCCAACGGCGACGCGGCCCATAATACCACCCACATCGTCTCCGCCGCCCTGACCAAGACCAACGCCATCGCCACCGTCAGCGGCCTGTTGCAGACCGTCCGTGACGACGCGGAGGAGATGGACGGCTATGTGGCCCTCATCAGCCACAAGCACAAGACCGCCTTTTTGGAGGCCGCCAACGGCACCTATCACGACATTTCCTTCGGCAACGCCGTGTCCATCAACGGCGTGACCTATGAGAACGTGATGATGCTGGACGATCTGCCCTGCGTATTCGTGCCCCAGAGCCGCATGAAAACCGTTATCACCGTCCAGAGCGGCGACAGCGATCAGGGCGGCATCGTGGCGGGGGAGAACGCCAAGGACATCGCCTGTCTCATCACCCACTGCGAGACGCCGCTGGCCGTGAGCAAGCTGGACGCCATCAAGCAGTTCGGCCCCCAGGAGAACCAGCTCTTTGACGGCACTTCCATTCAGGCCTGCTATCTCTACGATCTGTTCGTGCCCGGCAAGCGTCTGGCCTCCATCGGCGCTGTGGTGGCTCCCTGATGATCGGCACGGACAAGGCGGCCGCCATTCGGGAGAAGGCGGAGCGTCTGGCGGGCCGCAGTCTCGGTGAGAACGGGGACGCGCTGACAGAGATGGCCATGGAGCGGGCCTGCGCGTGGTGCGGACGGGAGGATATCCCGGAGGCCATGGAGCAGGCCGTGGCGGCGCTGCTCCTCGACATGGAGGGCCGGGAGGCCGCCGTGAAGAGCGTCACCCGTGGCGACACCTCCGTGACCTACGCCGTCTCCGACGGGCAGTCCGCCGCGCTGGCGGGGCTGGCCCCGTGGCGCAGGCTGGGGCGGCTGAAGGAGGGATGAGCCGTGACGGACAAAGCCTTGGCGGACATTCTCGCCCGGACATATGCCCACCGTGTCACGGCGTTCCGTCCGCTGGCGGAGGGGGAGGAGCGGCTCTGCGAGGCCGCTCCCTGCGCCCTGAGCCGCTCGGAGCACACCAGCGCCCCCATGCCGCCGTCCCTTTCCGCCGCTTGGCCGGAGGCGCTGTACCGGCTGACGTTGTACACCCGTCCGGAACTGGCCTTTCGGCTGGGCGACCGGGTGGAGGTGACGGACGAGGGGGGAAGCGTCTGGATGGGGCGCACCTCCGACAGCTTCCGGTATGACAGCCATTGCGTGACGGTGGTGGAGATCAGTTATGTGGGGGTCCCCGGCGGAACCCAGCAAAGCGGTTCCGCTGGGGAGAGGAGGAGCAGCGAAATGAGTGAGCTTTCGGCGGCAGCCGGAAGCGAGGGATATGCAGCTTGCTCCGACGATGGACAAGTCTCACGTGAGACAGGAAAGGAGGGGCAGGCGTGAAGGCTGTTCAGGACAGCGTGGCAGCGTATTTGCAGGCGTGCACGGGCGTCCGCACCGTGGCGGACCGGACAAGAGCGCGGGGGGAATACCCCCTGCTGGCGGTGTCCGTCCGGGAGGACGGGACGGTATTGGTGGACGGCGGACGGCAGGCGGAGCACACCTACCGGGTGACGGTCTCCGCCGCATCCGACCGGGAGCGGGACGGAAACACCGCCCTGATTTCCTCCCTGACGCCGGTTTTGCTCCGGGGCGTTCCCATGGGGGAGCGGACGCTGCATCCCTTGGAACTGAAAACCGAGGGCGAGACGCTGACGTTCACGGTGGAGCTGTGCGTGCCGCTGCCCCAGCCGGAGAAGCCCGGCATGGAGCCGCCGGGACGCATGGCGACCCTCAATTTGGACATTTGACAAGGAAATCTTTGAAATTTGGAGGTATTTATGGGTCTTCCTGAAATTTTTATCAGCTTTCAGACGGCGGCTGTGTCCGCCATCACCCGTTCCGCCCGGGGCGTGCTGGCGGTGGCGGTGAAGGACGCCACCGCGGGCGGCGCGGCAGAGGCCGCGTACAAAAGTCTGGCGGAGGTGCCGGAGGACAAGTTCTCCCCTGAAAACTACCGTCTGCTGAAGCTGGCCTTTTTAGCCGCGCCCACCAAGGTCTGGGTGCTGCGTGTGGGCGAGGACGCCGAGAAAACCTATCAGGCGCTGGAACGTCTGCGCTTTGACTGGCTGGCCGCCCCCGGTCTGGATGACGCGCGGGTGATGTCCTTTATCAAGACCCTCCGAAACGGCGGACGGGGCGTGAAGGCCGTGGTCGCCAACGCCACGGCCCCCGACTGCGAGGGCATCGTGAACCTGTGCGTATCCGGCCTGACGCTGGAGGACGGCGCGATGGAGGCAAAGGATTACGCCGTCCGAGTGGCGGCACTGCTGGCGGCGCTGCCCCTGACCCGCTCCGCTACCTACGTCAACCTGCCGGAGGTGGTGGGCTGCGACGCACTGGCCGAGCCGGACGCGGACGTGGACGCAGGCAAGCTCGTCATCGTCCCCGGCCGGGAGGGCTACCGTCTGGGCCGCGCGGTGAACTCCCTGACCACGCTGACCCCGGACAAGGCCGCGCCTTTCCAGAAGATCAAGATCGTGGAGGGCATCGACCTGATCCGGGGGGACATCGCCAAGGCCTTCGAGAGCGGCTATGTGGGCAAGGTGCTCAACGATTACGACAACAAGCTGCTGTTGGTGACGGCCATCAACGCCTATCTCAAGGGGCTGGAGGGAGATGTGCTGGACAAGACCGCCGACAATCGGTGCTTTGTGTCTCTGTCCGGGCAGAGAAGCTATCTGGAATCCAGAGGGACCGACACCTCCGAGATGAAGGACACCGACATTCTGAAGGCCAACACCGGCAGTCAGGTGTTTCTGGAGGCCAAGCTGACCTTCTGCGACGCCATGGAGGATCTGGCGCTGGTCATCTCCATGTAACCCATCGGACGAACGTGGAATAGGAGGAACGTATGAGTAATTTACAGGCAAACCGCACCCTGTCCGGCTCCTTTGCCGAGGTCTGGGTGGACGGCGCGCGCATCGCCGAACTGTCCCAGCTGACGCTGACCGTCAAGGTCCAGCGGGAGAAGGTCCAGTTCGGCATGGACGTGGATTCCAAGATCACCGGCTACGCCGGAGAGGGCACCATGACCCTCAAGCAGGTCTACACCCGGTTCTACGAGGTGCTGGAACAGGCCAAGCGGGGCCTTGACAAGCGGTGCACCATCACCACCGCTCTGAAAGACCCGGATGCCGCCGACGGCGGCGAGGAGCGGTACAGCATCGACAACGTGGCGTTTACCGAGCTGCCCTTCATGAACTATAAGATGGGCGAGGTGAACCAGCAGAAGCTGCCCTTTACCTTCCGGCCCTCCGATCTGGTGTGCCTGGACAGCATCCGGGCCGCTGACTGATGGCGCTGGCGGACGTCCTGCGGGAGCGTGTCTCCCGCAGGGGCCGCACCGCTGAGGTGGCATGCGGCCTGCTGGGGACGGTGACGGTGGAGGCCCTGCCGCCCAGAGAGTGCACCGCCCTCGGACTGCGGGACGGCGGACGGGCGCTGTTTTACGCCGCATGCCGGGACTTGCAGACCGCCGGGGAGACCTTGCGCCGGGAGGGGCGGCTGTTCACCCCTGCCGAGGTGACGGCCTATGTGTCCGACGAGGAAGCGGCGGCCGCCGTACGGACAGTTCTGGCGCTCAGCGGCGTGACGGCGGACGGAGACAGCCCATCGACAAAAAGCGCGGAAGTCCGACTTGGTGACGTGCAGAAGGACGGGGCGCATTTGGCGGTCGAAGCGCCGTCCGAGGAGGAAATCCGACTTGGTGGCGTGCAGGAAAACACGGAAGTCCGACTTGGTGACGTGCGGAACGATGAGCCTCATTTTGCGGTAAACACGCCGTATGCGGGGGAAATCCGACTTGCTGGCGTGCAGGAAAACGAGAAAGTCCGACATGAGGACGTGCGGAAAAAGGCGGTTCAAAAGGCGGAAATCCGACTTGGTGACGTGCGGAAACCGGATGGTACGGCGGAAGATGGACAAGTCTCACATGAGTTTTTCGGCGGGGACAGTTCGGACCGGACAGACCCTATCTTGGGTGGTGTTTCCGATTTTGTACCACAAAATCTTGCGTTGTCCGAGGAAAATGACCGGTTTTCGGCACCTTTGGAACTGTCCGGGAACACTGAGGAAGTGTCCGGGCGAGGGTCGAATCTGCACGAATCTGAGTCGGAAGTCCGGGAAGCGGTGCACGAAACGAAGTCGGAATTGACGGCGGAGAGACGAGAGGGCTTGCACGAAAGCAAGTCGGAAGTCGGGGAACTGGTGCACGAAATGAAGTCGGAATCTGCGGCAGAGAGACGAGAGGGCTTGCACGAAAGCAAGTCGGAAGTCGAGGAAGCGGTGCACGAAATGAAGTCGGAATCTGTGGCAGAGAGACGGCAGGGCTTGCACGAAAGCAGGTCGGAAGTCCGGGAAACGGTGCACGAAACGAAGTCGGAATCGGTGGAGCGGTTCGCCGAGGGGCTGTTGGAGGGGCTGCGCCGTGCCGCCGCTGTGAGATAGGGGGAGTTTTATGAACACCAGAACCGTTTTGCTTTGGCACAACAACGGTGAGGAGCGCATCTACTTTACAGTCAATCCCGCCCGGCTCACCGTCACCCGGCCCAACGAGAACCGGGTGCGGAGCCTTGCCATGGGCGGGACTGTGAATATCTGGGGCGGCCGGGGTCTGCGGGAGGTCAGGCTGACCACGTTCCTGCCCAGCGCCTACTCGCCTTTTTTTGACGGAAAGGAGCCGGAAAGCGTCCTCGCCATGCTGAAAAGCTGGCAGGATTCGGGAGATCCCGTGCGGCTCATCATCTCCGGCAGCGACATCAACGATGCGTTCCTCATCGAGGACGTGTCCGAGACGCTGGCGGAGGGGGACAGGGACGTGGGGCTGACTGTGACACTGCGGGAGTATAAATTCAAGTCGGCGCTGGCGGCTCTGGCCGGGGGGAGCGGCGGGAGCGGCTCCGCCCCTGTCCGCAAGCGGACGGACGAGCGGGTCATGCCCCAGACCTACACCGTCAAAAAGGGGGACACCCTTTGGGACATTGCCTGCCGCTTTTACGGCGACGGGACGAAGTGGGGGAGCATCGCCGCCAAAAACGGCGTGACGAATCCCCGGAAACTGCAGATCGGAAAGGTGCTGACGCTGTGAAACTGCTGATCGGACAACAGATGGTCATGCCCGCGTTGGAATCGGTACGGCTGGGCAAGACCCGGAACGAGGCGGCGGCGTGTCTCACCGCCACGGTGCTCATCGCCCCGGCGGACACCTACTTTTTGAAGCTGTCCGTGGCGGTGGGGGACGTGGTGCGGCTGCTGGATGACGGCGGGAAGGAGATCTTCCTCGGCAGCGTCCATGAACTTGACCGGGACCCGGAGGCCGTGACCCTGACGGCCTATGACCGGGGCGTGTATCTGACCCGGAACGAGCTGTACGGCGTGTACGCCGGGACGGGCCGGCAGATCGCCGGGAAGATCGCCGGGGAACTGGGCGTTCCGCTGGGGGCCGTGGAGGACGACGGTCTGTATCGAACCATCGTCACCGGGCCGGGGGAATCCGCCTTCTCCATCCTGCGCAGAGCCGTGGGGGAGGGGCGGGAGATCGCCGTCCGGGACGGGGCGCTGACCGTGACGAAGGGGGGCGGCGGGGCCGTTCCCCTGCCGCCGGAGCGGGTGTTGGAGGTCTCCGGGCGGGCGTCCATGGGAAACATGGTGAACCGGGCCGTGGTGACGGGCCGGAACGGGCGTATCCTCGCCGCCGCCCAGAATACCGGGGACATCACCGCCTGCGGGCGGTTCCAGCGGGTGATGGGAAAGAGCGGCGATCCGCAGGCGCAGGCTAAGGCCGCGCTGCGGCGGCGCAGCCTGTCCGCAAGGGTGACGGTGCTGGGGGATCTGTCCCTTCGGTGCGGCGGGCGGGTGGAGGCCCACCGGCCCCAATGGGGGCTGGAAGGGGTCTATGACATCACCGCTCACGAGCACCGCTGGGAAAAGGGCGTGTTTACCACGTCGCTGAGTTTGGAGGGAGTTGAGGGATGAACGTTTACAGTGAACTGCTGGAGCTGCTGACGCCGGAGCGGAAGGACGCCCCGGCGGGGCTGTTCGGCACGCTGACGGCGGTTTCGCCGCTGACCGTTACCGTCCGGGGAACGGCGCTGACCGAGGGGCTGTTTTATCTCCAAGGGACGGTGTTCCGCAGGGAGGACATCGGTAAGGAACTGGCGCTGCTGTCCTGCGAGGAGGGCTTTTGGATCCTCGGCTTTGTGGGAGGTGGGGGCGCATGATCTTTCCCGACTGGGGCACAGCCCCCGACACCGCACCGGAGGAGGCGCTGCCGCTGTTCCGGGAGTGGGCCGTGGACTGGGAGAACGAGAGCTTTGCCCTGCGCCGGGGAGAGCCGTATCTGGTCAGCGGCGACGAGGCTTTGAAAATTTGGGCGGAACGGGCGCTGCGGCCGGAAAGCCAGCGGTTCCGCTATACCGCGTGGTCGGCGGACTACGGCAACGAGCTGACGCTGCTGCTGGGCGGCTGTGTGGATCAGGGCATTCTGGAAAGTCAGGTGCGGCAGTATGTGCGGGACGCGCTGCTGGCGTGTCCCTATATCCGGGAGGTGGACGGGTTCTCCTTCTCGAAGAAGGGGAGCCGGGTGGAGGCCCGGTTCACCGTACACACCGTCTATGAGGAGTTTACCCAGAAAACGGAGGTTTCGATCAGATGACCAAGGAAGAAATGCTGCGGCTGCTGACAGCCGCCTACACCGGCCCCGGCAGCGCCGCCGAGGGCACCTTTGCCGGAGACGTGCTCCGGGCCTGCGCCGACGGAATGGCGCAGCTTTGGAGCATGGAGATCGACGGACTGGAACGGCGGGCCTTTGTGTCCTCCGCTGTGGGGGAGTGGCTCACCGCCGTGTGCGCCGACCGGGGGTGCGTCCGCAAGGAGGGGGAGACGGACGAAGAACTGCGCGCCCGGACGCTGGCGGCGCTGGCCGCCACCCCCGCCTCCGGCAACGCCGACCACTACGCCGCGTGGTGCGGACAGGTGGCGGACATCCTCCGGGTGAAGGTGCTGCCGCTGGCAAGAGGAAACGGCACCGTGGACATCGTGGCGGTGGGCCGGGAGGGGAAAGCCCCCGGCGAAGCCGCCATCCGGGAGGCCCAGGCCGTCGTGGACCGGGAGCGGCCCGTGGGCGCGGACGCGAGGGTCATTGCCGCCGCTGAGACGGCGGTGAACGTGGCGGCGTCCGTGACGCTGATGGACGGCGGCAGCTTGGAGGGCGTGAAAACCGCCTTTTCTCAGGGGTTGACCGCCTTTTTCCGGGACAACGCCCTGCGGACGCGGGTGGTCAGCCACGGCAAGGCTCTGCGCCTGCTGCTGGACTGCGCGGGCGTGGCGGATGTGTCCGGCTTCACCATGAACGGCAGCGGCGACAGCCTGACGCTGGCGGAGGGCGCTGTGCCTGTACTGGGCGCGCTGACGCTGACGGAGGTGAGGGCGTGAGACTGCCGGAGTTTTTGACGGAGCTTTCCCCCGTCCGGGAGACGCTGGCGGCGCTGGAGCAGGGGGAGAACGCCATGGCGGAGGCCGTGGCGGAGAAGAACAGTCAGGTGTGCGTGACCACCGCCACCGGGGGGCTGAACCTGTGGGAACGGGACTACGGCCTGCCCGTCCGGGAGGGGGTCCCGCCGGAGGACCGCCGTTCCGCCATCCGGGCCGCCATGCTGGGAGGGCGCACCCTGACCCCCGCCTTTTTGCAGGAGCTGTGCGTCACGCTGGGCGGCGGCGACCGGGGCGTGGTGGAGGAGGACTTCGCCAACTGGCGCGTTACGGCGCTGACCATGAGCGAGGGGCGTGTTCCGGCGGACGTTCCGGCACTGAAACGGGCGGTGGAGCGGCTGAAACCGGCCCACCTGTCGGTGACGGTGCTGCCCACGGCGGATCTGGCGGCCCACCGCCGGGAGACGGCCGCAGGGGGCGTGATGCTGGAGGTCTGGGGGTAGGGAACGAGGAGACGGGAAGGGAGAGCCGTCCGGGAAACGAGAAAGCAGCTGCCGTGGGGCGGCTGCTTTTTTTGCGGGGCATAACAATGCTCCCCCTTGATTTGCAGTGAATTTGTTTTTCACTGTTTCATCAAAGGGCAATGTCATTAAGTTAAGCCTGCGCAAAGGGCAAAACAGCTACCGCAAGTAA
>OIWU01000372.1_pt1 | contig 57588 bp, 53 predicted proteins | sample 1587711 | NCBI WGS metagenome assembly OIWU01 (sample SAMEA3888909, study PRJEB22519) | human gut metagenome | biome: human gut; feature: human-associated habitat; material: faeces | place: Denmark | collected 2010 | reverse complement strand
GAGTTCTCGGAAACCTGTCATAGTGATATGGCAAGGCGCCGGGTTCTTACCCTACGCACCGTCAGCATTGCGCCGATCCCTATTGCTACAATGAGCAACCGAGAATGGGGCAGCATCGGGACAAATTACCTCAAGGGTCTTTTCGCTCTGGCATTCCAAGGCTTCCTCATCATGATCTGCGTCGGCATCTACGCCGTACTCATCAACAACATGATCATAGCAGCCAACATTCACTCGGCTCTTTTCTCGGTGGCAGCTTACACAGTCATCCTGTGCTTCTCGCTGTTCAAGACCGGAAGCCTCTCGAAGTCGTTGTTCAACGCGCATTAAGGAGGTCGGGATGAAAAAGTACAGCATCATCTATGCCGATCCACCTTGGGCGTATCGGACCTATTCAAAGAAAGGACAGGGACGGTCTGCGGAAAGTCATTATCCGACGATGAGCATTGAGGACGTCAAGGCTTTACCTGTTGGTGAGCTTGCTGCCAAAGACTGCGCTCTGTTCCTGTGGATCACATTCCCATGTCTTTATGAAGCGCTCGAAGTGCTTGAGGCATGGGGATTTTCATATAAAACCGTTGCTTTCGTGTGGGTGAAGCAGAACCGGAAGAACGATGATCTCTTCACCGGCATGGGCTACTGGACCCGTGCAAATGCCGAAATCTGCATTCTTGCCACAAAGGGGCATCCGAGGCGTGTGAACGCCGGTGTCCGTCAGGTCATCCTCAGCCATGTGGAGGAACACAGCAAGAAGCCGGATGAAGCCCGTGAACGCATTGTTCAGCTCATGGGCGATCTTCCACGGATTGAGCTTTTTGCCAGACAGTCCCCGGAGGGATGGGATGTGTGGGGAAACGAAGTGGAAAGCGATATATCTCTCGGAAAGGAGGTTTCAGAAAATGGCATTCGTACCGGTCCCGAAGGACCTTAACCGTGTGAAAACCAAGGTCATGTTCAACCTGACCAAGCGGCAGATCATCTGCTTTGCTCTGGCTGCTGCGGTCGGTGTTCCCATGTACTTTCTCACAAAGCCCAGCCTCGGCATCTCCACGGCAGCAATGCTGATGGTCGTACTGATACTCCCGTTTATCTTCTTCGCCCTCTATGAGAAGGACGGGCAACCGGCAGAAAAAATCCTCGGTCATGTGATCAAGTCCATGTTTCTGAGGGACAAGGTGCGTCCCTACCGCACAAACAATCTTTACGCTGCCATTCAGCGAGAAATCAAGGAACAGGAGGAATTGCAGATTGACAACCAGCACCAAAAAGGCAGAAACGCCTAAGAAAACCGTGAAAAACGGTCGTGTGTACGGTGACGCTCTTTCCGCTGCGGAAAAGAAGCAGATCGTCATGCAGAAGAAAAAGGACAAGAAGGCAAAGAAAATCCCCAAGTCCGCCCAGCAGACTATCCCCTATGTGGAGATGTGCCGGGACGGTATCTGCAAGGTGAATCACCGCCTCTACACCAAGACCATCCGCTATAACGACATCAATTACCAGCTTGCCCAGAACGAGGATAAGACCGCCATCTTTGAGAACTGGTGTGACTTCCTGAACTACTTCGACAGCTCGATCTTTGTTCAGCTCTCCTTCATCAATCAGAGAGTGAACATCAATGAGTTCAAGAAGGCAATCCGCATCCCCGAACAGGACGATGCTTTCAATGACATCCGCGCCGAGTATTCGGATATGCTGCAAGCCCAGCTTACCAAAGGCAACAACGGCCTCGTCAAGCGCAAGTACATCACCTTCGGCATTGAGGCTGACTCTCTGCGTACCGCCAAGGCCAAGCTCGACCGGGTGGAGGCAGACATTCTCAACAACTTCAAAACCCTCGGCGTGAAGACCGAGCCGCTGTCCGGCTATGAGCGGCTGAAAGTCCTGCATGATGTGTTCAACATGGACTCCGGCGAACCATTCCGCTTCTCCTTCGATATGGTTGCCCGTACCGGCCTCAGCAGCAAAGACTTCATCGCGCCTACCTCATTCGACTTTCGGGAAGGCAAGTGCTTCAAGATGGGCAAGACCATCGGCACAGTGAGTTTTTTGCAGATTCTCGCGCCGGAGCTGAATGACCGTATGCTGGCAGACTTCCTCGATATGGACTCCAACATTACGGTCAATCTTCATATCCGCACCATTGATCAGGCTCAGGCCATCAAGCGCATCAAGTCAAAGATTACCGATCTGGACAAGATGAAGATTGAAGAGCAGAAGAAGGCCGTCCGTTCCGGCTACGATATGGACATCATTCCGTCCGATCTTGCCACCTACGGCGGTGAGGCAAAGCGTCTGTTGCAGGATCTCCAGACGCGAAACGAGAGAATGTTCCTCGTGACCATCCTCATCATGAACACAGCGCCCAACCGTCAGAAGCTCGAAAACGCTGTCTTCCAGACGGCATCCATCGCACAGAAATACAACTGTGCGCTCAAGCGTCTGGACTTCCAGCAGGAAGAGGGACTGATGTCCTCGCTCCCCATCGGCCTGAACCAGATCGAGATTGAGCGCGGGCTGACCACTTCCAGTACAGCGGTTTTCGTCCCGTTTACCACGCAGGAGCTTTTTCAGGGCGGCGAGGCTCTGTACTATGGACTGAATGCGCTGTCCAACAACATGATCATGGTGGACAGGAAGAAATTGAAGAACCCCAATGGGCTTATCCTCGGCACTCCCGGCAGCGGCAAGTCCTTCTCGGCAAAGCGTGAGATGACCAATGCCTTCCTGATCACCGAGGATGACATCATCGTGTGCGACCCCGAGGCTGAGTATTATCCCCTCGTGCAGAAGCTCGGCGGTCAGGTTATCCGCATTTCGCCCATTAGTACCGACTACATCAATCCGCTGGACATCAATGTCAACTACTCCGAAGAGGAAAATCCGCTGACCTTGAAGTCCGACTTCATCCTCTCCATGTGTGAGCTGATTGTCGGCGGCAAGGACGGCTTGCAGCCGGTTGAGAAGACCATTATTGACCGAAGCGTCCGCATGGTCTATCAGGACTACCTTGCCGATCCCAAACCGGAGAAAATGCCCATTCTGGAAGACCTCTACAACATTCTGCGCAACCAAAAAGAGCCGGAGGCACAGCGCATCGCAACTGCGCTGGAAATCTATGTTCACGGCTCTCTGAATGTCTTCAATCACAGAACGAATGTGGATGTCAACAACCGCTTCGTCTGCTACGACATCAAGGAGCTGGGCAAGCAGCTCAAGAAGCTGGGTATGCTGGTTGTTCAGGATCAGGTGTGGAACCGCGTCACCATCAACCGCGCCCAGCATAAAGCCACTCGGTACTACATGGACGAGTTCCATCTGCTGCTGAAAGAGGAACAGACTGCCGCATACAGCGTGGAAATCTGGAAGCGGTTTCGTAAGTGGGGCGGCATCCCGACCGGTATCACGCAGAATGTGAAGGATCTTCTGGCTTCTCGTGAGGTTGAGAATATTTTCGAGAACTCGGATTTTGTCTACCTTCTGAATCAGGCATCGGGAGACAGAAAAATCCTCAGTGAAGCTCTGAATATCTCTCCCAGCCAGCAGAACTACATCACCAACTCCAACGCCGGTGAGGGGCTGATCTTCTACGGCTCCACCATCGTTCCCTTCAAGGATGACTTCCCGAAGGACACCCAGCTTTACCGCATCATGACCACCAAGCTTGAAGAAACGGCTTGATTATAAGGAGGATTTTGAATATGGATAAGAACTACAACACCAATATGGACTGCAAGCGCATGATGGCAGAGTTTACCGAGGCGTTCGGTGACGCTGCCGTCGAGATGACCTTCCGCGAGGTTGTGAATGGCATGGACAGCTTCTTTGGCCTGATGGATATGACCATCGAGCTGATCAATCTCATCCGCAGGGAGGAAGAGCTGAAAAAGCACCACCGGGCGTACCTCCATGTCAGAGCAGAGATCGAAAAGCGTGCTGATGCCGTGATGGAGTTCATCGCCGGTATCGTGGACGAGCTGAACGCGAAGGAGCATTTCTACCATGTGTCCGCTGAGGGCGCAATCCCCTTTGCCGAGGCTGAGGACGAGGGCGAAGCCGTCACCATTCCCAAGGATAAGTACGATCTCATGATTGAGGATCTGCTGACGATGGCAGAGCTGCTGGGCATGGTTGCGGATATGCGCACCAAGGATGTCCGCGCCATTCAGGAGTTCGGAAAGTATGTTCCCGCCTTTGCCGCGTTTGAAAAGAACCGCCTGAGCCTGTACCGCGAGGCCGCGCAGGAAGCCGAGGACATTCTGAACCGCTGGGAGGATGAAATCGACGAGGACGATGAGCCGGACGAGTATTTCTCCGACTGATCCTCTTCAATCTCAGCGAAAGGAGTGATCCCCATACAGCTTGACACAATCTACATTGGTGACTGTCTCGAAGTTCTGAAAGCCCTGCCCGACGAGAGCGTCCATTGCTGCGTCACATCCCCTCCGTACTACGCGCTGCGCGACTACGGCATGGAGGAACAGATCGGCAGAGAGGCAACACCAAAGGAATATATCTCGCGCCTGACCGAAGTGTTTACCGAAGTCAGGCGCGTTCTGCGTTCCGATGGAACGCTCTGGCTCAACATTGCCGATACCTATGCCGGGAAAGGCAATCAGGGTGATTTCGTTGACCCCAAGAATCCCAAGGGCAGGAACGGTCAGGCTGTGGCTCTCAACTACAAGGTTGAGGGCTGCAAGCCGAAGGATATGATCGGCATTCCATGGATGCTGGCATTTGCCCTCCGGGACAGCGGTTGGTATCTGCGTAACGACATCATCTGGATGAAAGAAAACCCCATGCCGGAGAGCTGCAAGGATCGCTGTTCCCGCTGCTATGAGCATATTTTCCTGCTGTCCAAAAGCCGGAAGTATTTCTTTGACGCCAAGGCAATTTCGGAGCCGATTGCTCCGGCCACGGCAGAAAGGCTCAAGCGCGGTATGAAGGGCGGCAATAAATACGGCAAGCCCGTTCCCGGCCAGCCCCAGACACAGACCATCAACCGGCCTCGTGCGCATGGTGAGATCACCGACAGCATGATCAATCCCATGCGCAACAAGCGGGATGTGTGGGTGGTCAATACGGTTCCCTTCAAAGGCGGTCACTATGCTGCCTATCCCCCGAAGCTGGTTGAACCCTGTCTGCTGGCCGGTTGTCCCGAAGGCGGCATTGTTCTTGATCCCTTTTTCGGGAGCGGCACAACCGGTATGGTGGCAAAGCAGCTAAACCGCCATTATATCGGCATTGAACTGAATCCTGAGTACGCAGAACTCGCCAAGGCGCGGATCGGAGGTGAAATCTGATGGCAAAGCAACAGTTGAAGCCCAAGGACAAGGTTGTCGTGAGAATGACGCAGGACGGTGCGGTTGAGGATAATCTGACGGCTGGCACAGAGAAGCGAGTTTCAGGGAGGCCGGAAGATGCAGAGCTGGTCAAGCCGGTTGAGACAGATGCCCCTTCCGAAGCAATTTCTGCGGAGGAACAAAAAAAGGTGCAAATGCGCAGTCAGCAGCGTCAGTTTCAGGCGGAACACGCCGAGGATAGCAATACTCAGCCGTCCTCCGAAACGTCTGTCACAGAAGAGAAAAAGCCGGAAAAACCACCCCAGAATGTACCCGAAACGCTGCCTCCGCCAGAAGCACCGTTCAAACCTCCGGTTTTGGAGCCGCACGGCGTTTCCTCCCATACCGGCACGGTCATTGCAGAAACGATTGTTACGCACAAGCTGCGCAAGACCTCTGCGGTTGAGGCAGTTGACGCGGATGCGGTACTTTCTCAAGCGGCTGAAACTGCTTCCGCAAAGCCGGTCGTGGACGATGCTGTCCCGCACACGAAGCGGATTCAGAAGCTCGAAAGAAAATCGGAAAAGGCGCATGAGCGGCTGGACGCTGCCCGCGAAAGCCTTCCCACTAAGAAGGTTCTCAAAAAGGAGCGCGTCTTTGATGAAGAAACCGGCAAGGGCAAAACCCGTCTTCACTTTGAGGATGAGATCAAGCCTCCCAAGCAGCCGAGTAAGCTCCAATTCGAGACGAAAAAAACGGCAAACAAGGTCGGAGACTCCCTTGCTGCCGTCGTTCACGGCAAAATCCACGAGGCCGAGCAGGACAACTCTGCCGTGGAAGCTGCGCACAAGACCGAAATCCTTGCGGAATCCGCTGCCCGTCATTACAGTCATCACAGGCAGAATCAGGCAACCAAGCCATATGAGAAGGTGTCCAAGCTGGAACATGAGGCTGAAATTGCCTATACGAAGCTGCACTATGAAAAGACCCAGCAGGAACATCCTGAGATGAAAAAGCAGCGGAACATGAACAGGCACTATCAGAAGCAGCAGATCAAGCAGGAATACGCGGCGGCTCGAAAGGCCGGAACGCAGACTGTCGGAACCGCGACTGCCTCCACGGCCAAGAAGACCGGTGAGAAAGCTGCCGATAAGGTGAAAGAGTTCTTCTCCAAGAACAAGAAATACTTTATCTGGTTCGGTGTGGGGATTGGCATTCTCGTTCTGCTTGCTGCCGGTGTCAGCTCATGCACTGCGATGTTTTCCTCTACCGGTCAGGCGGTGATCGCGTTCTCCTATCTCAGCGAGGACGATGCCATGCTGGGGGCTGAGGAACAGTATTGCCGGATGGAGGCAGAGCTGCAAGATAAACTGGATAACTACGAAGCAACCCACGATTATGACGAGTATCACTTCGATCTGGATGACATTGAGCACGACCCCTATGTGCTGATCTCCATTCTCTCTGCCCTTCATGAAGGCGAATGGACGCTCTCCGAGGTTCAGGGAACGCTCGATATGCTCTTTGAGAAGCAGTACATCCTCACCGAAGAGGTCATCGTCGAAACCCGATACCGGACGGAAACCCGGACCGGCACGAGGACAGTCACAGACCCGGACACCGGCGAAAGCTATGAAGAGGAATATGAGTACACCGTTGAGGTCCCGTATTCTTATTACATCTGCAATGTAACGCTGGAAAACTTCAATCTCAGCCATGTCCCCGTTTACATTATGGGGCAGGACGAGCTATCCATGTACGCCACCTATATGTCGGTGCTGGGCAACCGGGAGGATCTGTTCCCGTCATCCGGCTATGTGGACAAATATGTCACCAACCCTCCCAGCGATTATGAGGTTCCTGCGGAGTATCTGAGTGATGAGCGGTTTGCGACACTGCTTGCGGAGGCGGAGAAATACCTGGGCTATCCCTATGTGTGGGGCGGCTCCAACCCCGAAACCTCCTTCGATTGCTCCGGTTTTGTCTCCTATGTCCTGACCAACAGCGGGCTTGTAAATACCGGGCGGCTGGGTGCGCAGGGGCTATACAACATCTGCACACCGGTTTCAAAGGCCAACGCAAAGCCCGGTGATCTCATCTTCTTCAAAGGAACCTACGACACCCCCGGCGTGTCCCATGTGGGCATTTATGTCGGTGACAATGTGATGCTGCACTGCGGCGATCCCATCCAGTACACATCCATCAGCTCTTCCTACTGGCAGTCTCACTTCTTTGCCTTTGGAAGACCGCCCTATTAAGCGAAAGGAGTTTTCAATGAATCCCAAATATCAGAAGGTCTGCGCTGAGATTGCGAAGACCGAAAAGAAAATCGAGGATCTTCAGGCGCAGCTCAAGGAGCTGTATGATCGGAAAACCGAGATGGAAAACCTCGAAATCATCAACACTGTCCGCGCTATGGTTATGGACAAGGATCAGATCATGTCCTTCCTGTCTGCGATGAAAACCGGCAGCGCGGCCATTCCTGAAATCACTGAGACGGAGGTATCTGAGAATGAGTAAGAGAAAAGGAATCCGTGTGCTTTCCATGCTGGCGCTCTGCGCTGTGCTGGTTTGCAGCTTCTCCCTGACCGCCTTTGCCTACGCGGATGACACCGAGCAGAATCTTCCCGTGACCGAGGCCACGCAGCCGGAGGAAATGCCGGAAACGGAGACGCCCGCAGAGATGCTTCCCGCAGGGGAGCCGATTGACGATGAGGGCAACGCCTCCACCCGCGATCTGCTGTATGACAAAGCCACCAACAAGCAGTTCATCACCATTCAGACGAAAAACGGCAACACCTTCTATGTCGTGATCGACTACGATGCGCCCATCAACGAGGAAGAGGAACAGTATCAGACTTACTTCCTGAACATGGTGGACGAAAGCGATCTGCTTGCCCTGATGGATGAGGACTCCGTGGCTGCACTGACCACCTGTACCTGTACCGAAAAGTGCGAGGCCGGTCATGTCAACACTTCCTGCCCTGTCTGCAAAACCAACATGAGTGAATGCACCGGCGCGACTCCCGAGCCGGAAGCTCCTGCTGAGGAACCGGAGCCTGTTATGGATGAGAAGCCTCAGAAGAACAGCAATATGGGCATGATCATTGTCATCATTGCCGTGGCCGGTATCGGCGGCGCGGGCTATTACTACATCAAGTTCGTTCGCGGTAAGAAGCAGAAGGACGAGGATATGGACTTCTTTGACGATGAAGGCTACGAGGAAGAGCCTTATATCAACGAGGATGAAGAGCCTCAGATTGCCGATGATGAATCGGAGGATGACGCAGAATAAGGCTTGCGCGGTGAATCCCTTCGTCGCTTCGGCGGAGTGGGCAGAAAAAAGCCCCACGGGAGTTTGAATCCCGTGGGGCTTGCGGTTCTATTCGGATTTACGCTTCCCACTCGGCCTTGTGGGCTTCCCACCACGCCGGGAAGTTGGGGTCTTTCGGAGAGAGGGTGGGTACAACATTGGAGGCTTTTATTGCAGAAATTATATTTGGGTCGGATGGAAGAGCAGAAAACTCTGTAATCAAGCCTTTAGATTGTGCCAAACAATACAGTTTGAATACAATGCCATAGTCTTTTGTCCAAAGAGTGTCATCATATTTCAAAATGCCTTCCTGAGACGAGATTTGTCAAGGTGATTTTATCCGCAGACAAACGCCTTTCATTTTCATATCGGGGCATCTGAATTAGGACTGTTCAGATGCCCCTCTTTTTTAACTTTGTGCAATTTTTTATCCCCCGGGGGAGCTTGTGAGATGCCCAAATCGCCGGTATCATAGACAAGAATAAAAGAAGATATAGTCGCTGCACTATACAAACGGCGATATCCTCCCGACGAATTCCCGGAAATAAGGAGATATTGATATGGACTTTCAAGAAAAAATTTCCGCTATTGCGGATTATTGGAACGAAGCCTCTGACGGATTTGACGAACAGCACGCAACCGAAAATCTGGCTTTGTGGAGTGCGGAACTGGAAAAAGCAATTGGCTTACAGGGAAACGGCAGCGTTTTGGATGCCGGAACAGGGACTGGATTCCTTGCGCTTCTGCTTGCCAAGCTGGGGTACGATGTCAGTGGCGTTGATGTTGCCGAGAAAATGCTGCAAATCGGAGTTGAGAAGGCAAAACGTTTGAACCTTTCTGTTGATTTTCAGAAGGGTGAATGTGAACATCTCCCGTTTTCTGATAACCGCTTTGATGCTGTGGTGAATTGCAGGGTGATGTGGACACTGACCGATCCGGAGGCAGCGGTGAGAGAATGGATGCGTGTGCTGAAATCCGGAGGTCGGGTAATTTCCTTCATGCGGATGATGAATGTAGGAGAGACCGGAACGCACGGTGAGATGAGCAGCGACGGCGGGTACTACGGAAATGGTGTAGAGCTGCCACTGCGTTGCGGCAAACGCGAGGACTATATCGCGGTGTATCGTGCCGCCGGGCTGGACGAAATTGCAGTAACAGAGCTTCCGCCTGAAATGTCTCATGCAGAAGGTATGCCCGGCTGGACGATGTTCATCGGGAAAAAGAAATGACCGTTGGGAGCGTGATCTGATTGTGAAAAGTGCCAATCTGTGGGTAAGAATCGCAAAGCGCATCCTTCTTCTTGTTCTATGTATGTTTTTGTTGTCAACCGTCGTTTTTTTTATTGCAAGACTGGCACCCGGCGACCCGTTGCAATCGTTCTATGGCGATGCGCTGGAGCTGATGACGGAGGCAGAAAAGGACACCGCCCGTGAGCGCCTTGGACTGAATGCCGGCCTTGTGACCCAATACATTCGTTGGCTTGCGCAGGTGTTTCAAGGAAATTTCGGTTTGTCCTTCAAATACAAAATGCCCGTTATGGATGTGATCCAGCCCCTGGTCGGGAATACCTTGCTGCTGGGCGTTCTGGCTTACATTATCGTATTTGCGTTGGCCATTGTGCTGGCTGTATTCTGCACATTGTATGAAGACAGATTTATTGACAAGGCGATCTGCAAAATCGGTACGGCATCGTATTATATACCGGGCTTCTGGCTTGGCGTTGTACTGGTTTTGATCTTCAGCGTAAACCTTGGCTGGCTGCCAAGCAGCGGCGCGTATGATATGGGCATGAAGAATGATATCGGCAATCGCATCGAGCATTTGGTGCTGCCTCTTATTGTTATGGTCGCCAGCCATCTATGGTATTACGCATATATGATTCGCAATAAGCTGCTGGATGAGGTTCGCAAGGACTACATTCTTTTTGCAAAAGCAAAAGGATGCACGCGTCGCGAGATCGTGTGGAAGCACTGCTTGCGAAATGTTGCGCCTACCATAGTCAGCATAATGGCGATTTCCATTCCTCATGTCACCGGAGGAACGGTTGTGGCAGAGGCGGTTTTTAACTATCCGGGGATAGGGAATCTTGCCGTCGAAAGTGCAAAATATCACGACTACAACCTTCTCATGGTTACTGTTTTGATTACCGGCATTGCTGTTTTTATCGGAAGCTTTGTCGCTCAAACAGTCAATGAGGAAATTGATCCGAGAATGAAAGAAATGGAGTCCATCAAATGGTAAACCAGACAGATAACAATACCGACCTGTTTGCCGTTGTTGGTGCGGGCTATCGGATTTATGAGCCGCCAAAGAGAAAAAGAACATTCCGCGAAAAGCTGAAAGGTAAACCAATCTTTTCGGCGGTAATCCTACTTTTGATCGTCCTTGGCTGCGTTTTTGCACCTATATTTGCAAATCATGATCCGGCGGGCTTCTATTTGGATTCGCTGAACATAGCGCCCAATTCCGAGTTTTACTTCGGCACGGATTCTCTTGGCCGTGATTTATACTCTATCATGTTCTATGGTGGACGCACATCACTGACCATCGGTATTTTGGGGGCGGCAATTATTGCCGTGATCGGTACGATTTACGGCTGTATCAGCGGCACATTACCTGATCGCGCAGACTCGGTGCTGATGCGGATCGCCGAAGCCTGCGGAAGTATTCCGACACTCCTGCTGGTGCTGATCCTTTCTGCACTCTTTACGGGCAAAAATGTGATTACGCTATCGTTTGTAATAGGCGTTACGGGATGGTTTGGCATGGCACGAATCGTCCGCAGTGAGGTGCGGCAAATCCGCAATTGCGAATACGTGCTGTATGCCAGATGTACTGGTGGGAAATTCCTGTACGTCATGTGGCGGCACCTGATTCCTAATTTCCTGTCAGCCGTTATGTTTGTCGTGGTTTCAAATGTCAGCTCGTGTATTACGATGGAATCAACGCTGAGCTTTCTCGGCTTGGGACTGCCCGTTGATATATTATCTTGGGGCAGTATGCTGTCCCTTGCCAACCGGGCGCTGATTATGAACACGTGGTGGGTCATCATCATTCCGGGCCTGTTTCTTGTTGTTACACTGATGTGCATTACGAACGTCGGCAATTTTCTTCGTAAGGAAACAAATCGAAAACCCAGCAACCTTTGAGGGATATACATACATATACGAGTGTATTTGTATATTATTAAATAATAAACAAAAAACAAAGGAGAATGAAAGTGAAAAAAATCAAATCCCTGATTGCCTTGGCGCTGGCCTTGGTGCTGTGCCTTGGACTGATCGGCTGTGGAAAGCAGCCAGCCGAGGAAGGCGGCAATACGCAGACATCTGACCTGTCCAACACCTTGGTTTACGCCGGTGAAAATGAAAGCTCGATTAACCCTGTCATCAGCGCTCATGACGAGATCGTTGAACTGGTATTCTCGGGCCTTATGAAATATGACGGGAACGGACATCCTGTGGAGGATCTGGCAGAAAGCTATGAATACGATGCTGATACTTTCACCTACACGTTTAAGCTGCGCAAGGGCGTTAAGTGGCATGACGGAACCGATTTCACTGCGAAGGACGTCGTTTTTACCTATAATGTTCTGACGCAGGATGAAACGCTTTCCAGTTCCGTTGTCAGCAACTACGAGGATATTGTCAGTGTCTCTGCGCCCGATGATTACACTGTCGTTATTACGCTGGATGCGTATTGCGCAAATATGTTGGGCTATTTCACCATTGGCATCATCCCCCAGCATTTGCTGGAGGGCGAAGATATGAACACAACCTCTTTCAATCAGAAGCCTGTCGGCACCGGTCGATACAAGTTTGTCGATTGGGACACGACCGGTGGTATGATTACATTTGCCCGCAACGAAGAGTATTATGGGAAGGTTCCCAATATTGAGCGCGTGATCTATAAGACAGTTGCCGTGGAAAGCACCAAAGCCACCATGCTGGAATCCGGCGAAGCTGATCTGGCTTGGCTGAACGCCAATTACGCCGAGAAATTCCGCGGCAAGGACGGCTATACAAACTGGGACTTTACGACTGCGGATTATCGCGGCGCATCCATGAACATGGCAACGGATTTCTGGAAGAATAACGGTGATTCCATAGGTGTTCTCAACTACGCAATAGACAAAGAAGCTATTGTCAGGAGCGTACTGAACGGTCAAGGTTGCACTGCATACAGTCCGATTCAGAAGAACCCGCTCGGAACAAATCCCGAAGCCGACATCTATTCCTATGATCTGGATAAGTTCGCAAAGGAAATGAAAGCACTCGGCTGGGAGAAGGGCGATGATGGCATCTATGTCCGCAACGGAGAGAGATTCCATTTCACCATCCAGACACGCGACTATGAGGAGGAGCGTGTGGACATTGCAAACCTGATGTCCTCCATGCTGAAGCAGGCAGGCGTTGAGATGGAGGTCGTTCTGGTCACCAAGTTTGATTGGAACGCCGGATATAACGGCTTCCTTGCGGGATTTGCCACCCAGTTTGATCCGGATATGGCATACGGACAGTTCGTCACCGATGGCAGCAATAATAGTATGCACTATTCCAACGCTGAGGTTGACCGTCTGCTGACGGAGGCCCGCCATACAGAAGATCCTTCCAAGCGACTGGAGCTTTACGGCGAATTTGAGAAGGTCTATGCACAGAACCCCGGTGTTCTTCTGGTTGCGTACCTCGATGGCAACTATGTCGGCACCAGCGCTTTGTCCGGACTGGATACATCCCGAGTTCTCGGACACCATGCCGTTGGCGTCATGTGGAATATTGAGGAATGGACTCTGAATAAGTAATGTACACTGCTCCATGGCTGGCCACAGTTTTGCGACCGGCCATGCGGCGTGATTTGAGGTGTAAGCATTGTCAGAAAAAGTACTGGAGCTAAACAATCTTGCTGTAAGTTTTAATACCCCGGAGGGCGAGGTTGAGGCTGTTCGAGGTGTGGATTTAAGTGTTAAGGCCGGTGAAATCCTCTGCGTCGTTGGCGAATCGGGGTGCGGAAAGACTGTCATGTGCCAGTCGGTCATGCATCTTCTGCCGCCGTATGCCTATATCAAACATGGAACGATGTCGGTATGCGGGCAAGATATCACAAATTATACGGAAAAGCAGATGCGCAAACTCCGAGGCAGTGTTGTATCCATGGTTTTTCAAGACCCTCTGGCAACGCTGAATCCGACGATCCCTATCGGGAAACAGATCACGGAAGCGATTTTGAAGCATCAGAAGGTAACAAAAGCCGCAGCAAAAGCACGTGCACTGGAGCTTCTGGAACTTGTAGGCATCGAGGATGCCGCAAATCGGTTTGATTTGCAGCCGCATTTCTTTTCGGGAGGGATGCGCCAACGCTGTGTCATTGCTGCCGCGCTGGCAACGAATGCCAAGCTATTGTTCGCAGATGAGGCAACAACAGCTTTGGATGTGACGGTGAAGGCAAAAATTCTGGATCTTCTCCTTGATATTCGCAGAGAAACCGGCGTTTCGATTGTATTTGTGACGCACGATCTCGGAAGTGTGGCAAGAATCGCAGATCGCGTCGCTGTTATGTATGCGGGAAAAATTGTTGAGCTTGGGACTGCCGAGGACATTTTCTATGATCCCCGCCATCCGTATACGTGGGGGCTGCTCTCGTCACTTCCCGCGCTGGCAATAGAAACGGGAACGCTTCGCTATATTCCGGGTATGCCGCCTCCGCTGCTCTATCCTCCTCCTGGAGATGCATTTGCCGTTCGGAACGAGTACGCGTTGGCAATTGATTACGAACAAATGCCGCCGATGTTTCAGATATCCGATACGCATTTTGCAGCAACATGGCTTTTGGATGCGCGTGCACCCAAAATCGAGCCGCCGATCAAGCTGCGGGAGAGGAGCGGAAAATGGACACAGATATGATTATCGAGCTGCGTGACGTGAAGCAATACTTCCGCATCAACGACCGCATGACCATAAAAGCGATTGACGGCATCTCTTTTGGGATTCAAAGAGGCGAGGTGTTCGGTCTTGTCGGAGAAACCGGGTGCGGAAAATCCACAGTCGCCCGCGTGATCTCCGGAATCTATCATCCAACAGAAGGTGAAGTTCTGTTTCAGGGCGAATGTATCTCTGGACGGCATCGATCAAAAGTACAAGCACATAATTTGCAGCATGAAATGCAGTTGATTTTTCAGGATTCAGCAGCGTCCCTGAACCCCAGAATGACAGTCGAACAGATCATTATGGAGCCTCTTCGCATTCAGGGAAGGAAGGACGTCCGCGCCGACGGCAAAGACCGTCTGGAGTCGCTGATGCACGATGTTGGGATGTCAACGAGCTTTTTATCAAAACGCCCGGGTGAGCTTTCCGGCGGACAGCGGCAGCGCGTGGCGATTGCCCGGAGTTTGATTTTGAATCCCAAGCTGATTGTCGCTGACGAACCGATAGCCTCCTTGGACATATCCATTCAAGCGCAGATCATGACACTGTTTCAGCGTCTTCAGCGAGAAAATGGGTTCTCGTTCTTGTTTATCGCACACGATCTGTCGGTTGTTCGCTTCATCAGCGATCGGATTGGGGTTATGCTGCACGGCAGACTGGTTGAAATTGCACAAACGGAAGAATTGTTCTCAAATCCGATTCATCCATACACGCGCGCATTGCTTTCTGCAATTCCGATACCTGATCCAATATTTGAACGTAGTAAAATGATACAATATTATGACACAAGAATGCCGCTTGGTACAACTATGGTCGAACATTCGCCGGGACATCTTGTACTCGAATAATTTGCTCTATATAAATCCATATTTCAGGGTCGGCTGATTATCTGTCAGCCGACCCTGATTTTATCGTTCAACGTCACTCTTTTTCCGCAGATTGTAGGTCTGTCTGACTTGCTTTGTTGCCTGCCGCTGCATAATCATCTGACGCACCTGCCGCTCTTCTGCGTCCTCTCCAAGCAGGCGGGATGTTTCCTGTTTGGCACTAAGTAGCATACCGAGGGACGGCTTTTTCTGGCAGGATACTTCCAACTGTCTTTCTGCTGCCTTTTCCTGCGTGGGACGGATGGCCTGCCGTGCTTCGTACAGCTCCACCGGATCAAAGTCCGCAGCCTGTGCTTTCAGCTCGGCATATTCAGTCAACGCCTTATCCAGTTCGGCAGAATATTTCTGCTCCTGCTTCTCCAACTTTTGCAGTCCAGCGGCAGACAGCCGTATTCCTTATCGTGGTTGGCACAGAGAGAAGTAATCAGCTTTTTAATCCGATGATTCTCCCGGCCTGTCAGTTCACGATGGTTGCTCGACATAGGCAGTTCCTCCTTTCATTAGCGTCGGAGTAATCTAATTAAAGATAAATTATATTACTCCCTCACTAATAGGAGAAATACGGGGTGTTTAGCGGAACTGTTTTTACGGAGAATTGCAGAAAAGTTCAAAAATATTTGTAGAGGGAGGTGTCTGCGGTGTTCGAGGATGATTACAGGTATGAAGATGAAGAATATGAATCCGACGATTTTGAATACATAGATGATGACGAGGAAGAAGATGAGAACGCCCTTTGGGATGACGAGGATACCGCTGATACTGAGATAGACGATCCTCCCGATAGACCAAAACGGAAACGAAAGAAAAACGATATCGGGGACAGCAGCGACGAAAGCTATCCGGAGGAAGCGGAAGCTGATGCAGTGGAACAGGCACAGCGGCAGATCGCTCTGGAGCAGAATATCATCGACCGACTGGAAGCCGATGCCGCAGAACATCCCTTTGAGGACGATGCCGGGGACGAGGAACCGGAGCGAAAGAAGCTCAGACGGGAGCTGCGGGCAGAAGCACTTGCCCGTCTGGAGGATGCTGCCCGAACACAACGGGATTTTGAGAATGTGATTGCTTGGTGGGAAAAGCTGGATGCCAACCGGGAGCGCAGAGAACGCTATCACGAACTCAGCCGTAGCGGTGACGATGTTCCTCTTGATTACGGTGCATCCGCCAATGAACTCTTTTTCCCGGATACGCTGAATGATGTTCTGGAAAAGCAGATACGCAAGGGCGATTTCATTGACGCAATTTTCTATTGCCCTTACGATATACACGAGCTTGTGACGGAAGAATATCTGTCTGAAATCCTGTTAGAGTTGAAAGAGGATCACAAGGAGCTGCTGTTCCTGTGGGCTGTCCGGCTGTTCAGTTCAACAAGGATTGCCGATATACGACAGCAGAGTGACCGCAACATCCGAAAGGTGCGCAACACAATGATGAAAAAGATACAAAAAGAGCTGCTTTCCGCTCTTACGGATAAGGCGGAAAAGCAGCAGCCGATGACTTTAATGGAAAAGGCTTTTTTATCAGACAACGGAAAAGCGGTTGATACAGAAGCACAGAAATAGTATAATGTTAATATGAATTAGAGTTATTGGGGTTACAATATATAGCGGAGGGGTTTACTTATGAAACACCTTTTTGAACGTACCAGTTCCAATTGGGTGCGATATAGTGAATATGAATGGAAAGCGGCGGAGGACGGCACTCTGTTCCTTACACCTACGAAAACGGCGCAGCCGAGCATTTACGACCCGCTGAGCGAGTATCAGCGGATCGTCTTGGATGCTATTAACATCGGGCGTATGGGCATGAGCAAGAAGCCGGATGCTGAAATTCAAAAGGCAATTCAGCAATTTGCCGTAAAGTACGGCCTGTTTGGTCTGATGACTGCGCTACCGACCACGCCAAGCTTTATGGACTATGAAGCGGTGTATCTGCCGAAGAATCATTTCATCAAAGAGGAAACCATGTCCACGGAGGACTATCTGGATTTGTTCTTTCCCTTTGATAAGCTGGGTGTTATCAAGCGTGGCGTAGAGTCCATGTGGAATATTCAGAATGACCGCATTATGATGGCGCTGGCCATGACCATGACAGATAAGCCTATGGCGGTCAATATGAGCTTTCAGCGGGAGTATGCTGAACGCTATGACTGGATGAAGCAGCAGTTTATTGATTGGGCATTTACCTATGTCAACAGTTTCCTCTATTATGAGGACTACGATATGCTGAATGACGATGCCCGACGGATCATGCAGGAGAGTATGGCGGCTTTTGGTGGAAATGCGCCTACCTACCATATCGTCTTATTAGATAAGCCGACAATCGTATGGGATTTTCACTCACTGCTGCTTGGAATACAGATGATGTTCAGCTTTATGCTGACCGACAGCGAGAATCCGATCCGCCTGTGCCGACATTGCACCAAAGCCTTTGTTGCAAGCAGACCGAGCGCCGTATTTTGCAGTCCTCAGTGCAAAAACAAGCACAATGTTTACAAGAGCAGGGCGAAGAACAAGAGTGAGGAATAGGAAGGGAATGGATATGAACGAAGAATACGGACTGACTCCCTACGAAACGAGGGAAATCCTGTTTTATAAAACTGACAACGGCGATGTTCGGGTCGAGATCCTTTTATATCAGGAAAACCTGTGGCTGACACAGGCAAAGATGGCTGAATTGTTTGAAGTTCAAAAAGCGGCTATTTCTAAGCATCTGAAAAACATCTTTGAATCCGGCGAATTGCTTGAAGAATCAGTTGTTTCCAAAATGGAAACAACTGCGGCGGACGGCAAGCGGTATAATACCAACTACTACAATCTGGATGCCATTATCGCAGTCGGATACCGTGTAAATTCCAGAAAAGCCACCATGTTTCGCATTTGGGCAAACCGGGTATTAAAAGAGTTCATCATCAAGGGTTATGTGATGGATGACGCACGGCTGCGGGAACCGGAAAGCTTCTTCGGCAAAGACTATTTCGAGGAACAATTGGAGCGCATCCGTGATATTCGCTCCAGTGAGCGCCGCTTCTATCAGAAGATTACGGATATCTACTCTCAGTGCAGCGCAGACTATGATGTGAATAGCCCCATTACGAAAGAGTTTTTCGCCACGGTGCAGAACAAGCTCCATTACGCTGTCACCCACCATACGGCGGCAGAGATTGTCTATGGACGAGCCGACAGCGCAAAACCCAATATGGGCTTGACTACTTGGAAAAACGCTCCGCAGGGCCGCATCCGCAAGTCAGATGTTTCGATTGCTAAAAACTACTTAAATGAAGCGGAAATGACCAATCTGAATGAGATCGTGACGATGTACCTTGACTATGCCGAGAGACAGGCGCGGCGGGGAAACATCATGTATATGCAGGATTGGGTTGGCCGTCTGGATGCGTTCCTCCAGTTCAATGAAGAAGATATACTGCATGATAAAGGCAGAGTAACCGCTGCCATTGCAAAGGCATTTGCAGAAAGTGAATTTGAAAAATTCCGTGATTTGCAAGATAGAACATATCAGAGTGACTTTGACCGACTTGTGGCAAGCATCGAAGAAAATGACGAATAAGCAAGCTGATGAAATAATTATTGTGGCGGCAGCGGATTTATCCGTTGCCGCCTTGATTACCACCAAACGCCAGCAAAGGCGGAGGTCAAGGGCGGCGGTACGCCGTTCATCGGAGTGCCGCAAAGCGGCACGGAGACCCTTGATATTCGACTTTGTTGGTGTTACCTACATGACGTAAAAAGCCCACGCCTCCGATTTTTCTTGTCGGCAGCGCGGGCTTTGATTATGTTGTTACTGGTCATATACCAATTCGTGCAAGACAATCTCTTCCGCACGATTACGGATATTGTTCATACGGCGTACCCATTCCATTTGGTCAGCCGCTTTGAGTGCTTCGGTCACGCCTTCCTGCTTTGCCATAGCGGGAACGATCATTTCCATACGCTCGTTACAGGCTCGGTCGACTTTGGACAAATGCTGGAACAGCGTACCCTCCACCACATAATTGGTGTAAAGGATTTTACGGTGTTCTTTCAGATAGGTGCGGCGCATACGCCCATATTTGCCGATCTGATAATTGCCGTCATCCGGCAAAACAAGGTTGGGAATGAAATAATCGCCCACCTGACGATATGTACCGCCCATTTCCTCAAATAGAGATTTCATAAGCAACAGCTCCTTTCTGCGTTGAATTTGTAGCGGTTATAAGGCTTTCCTGCTCCTTTCCTACAACTGCTTTTCAATTCACCACAAATGAGCCGCAGTCATATGTATTAGATGGTAGAAACCACCCTCTACATATTAGCTCTTGTAATCCAATGGCAGAACAGTCACCATGAATGATTAGTATCTGACCAAACATAAACTTTATGTTCAGTCTGTTCTGTTCTACTTTTCCCTTGAAAGGATTACTTCATCAGATGTTTTATTCGTCAATGACGGCTTCAGAATTTGACAGCAAAAGCTTTTATCAAATGTTTCCTTTTCATCCTCCGTTGCCAAACACCGGTTGAAGATGGCCTGGAAATTGCCCTCGTTCAGTTCCTGTGGCTTGAATTGATTCGATTCTGCCAACAGAGCTTCAAATTCATCATCATCAAAAAAGCCCATGACACAAGCCCCCCGACGCGCCCAACGGCGCAGATTTTCGATATTTATATTATCATACATGATTTTTGGGCTTTTTTCAATGTGTCTTTGATGAAATCACTGAAAAGATTTCATCAACACGCAGAGGAAAAAGCTCTTGCACCGCGCCCCTTGCAGAAATGCGAGGGGCTTCATCTTATTCAGAAGGAGGTTCACGGATTGATTTTAGTCATCGCTGAGAAACCGAGTGTAGCGCAGTCCATTGCCAAGGTGCTGGGCGCAACATCCCGCAGGGACGGCTATCACGAAGGAAACAACTACATCGTATCATGGTGCGTCGGGCATCTTGTGGAGCTTGCGGACGCGAGTTCCTATGATGAGCGATATGCCAAGTGGAGGTACGAGGATCTGCCCATTGTGCCGGAGGAATGGCTGTATGAGGTTCCGAAGGACAAGTCCCAGCAGTTCAAGGTGCTGCGCGATTTGATGAAGGATAAGCGCGTCACCGAGCTGGTATGCGCCACCGATGCGGGGCGCGAGGGTGAGCTGATCTTCCGGCTGGTCTACAACAAGGCCGGTTGCACCAAGCCCTTCAAGCGCCTCTGGATCAGCTCCCTTGAAGACTCTGCCATCCGGGAGGGATTCGCTCATCTGCGGGACAGCAGTGAGTTCGACCGGCTCTATGAAGCTGCCCTCTGTCGGTCAAAGGCAGACTGGATTGTGGGCATCAATGACACCCGGCTGTTTACCACGCTCTATCACAAGAAGCTGGTGGTTGGCCGTGTCCAGACCCCCACGCTGGCAATGCTGGCAGAGCGCGACGGGAAGATCAGCACATTCAAGAAAGAGAAATACTTCAATGTCCATGTGATCGGCGGCAATCTCACCGCTGATATAGAGAAGGTCAAAACCGAAGATGAGGCAAAGACGATTGCGGCGGCTTGTGATAAGAAACAGGCCGTCGTTTCTTCTGTCAAGCGCGAGACGAAGACGGTCAATCCCCCGAAGCTCTACGATTTGACCACCTTGCAGCGGGAAGCCAACCGGTATTACGGCTTCACGGCACAGCAGACCCTCGATCTGGTGCAGTCCCTCTATGAAAAGAAGCTGCTGACCTATCCCCGCACCGACAGTCAGTTCATCACGGATGACATGGAAAGCACCGTCCGTCAGGTCATCTACATTGTATGCCGGAAGGTTTCGGTTTTCGACGGCCTGAGCTATGCTCCCGACCTCCGGCGTATCACAAACAATGCGAAGGTCACGGATCACCATGCCATTATCCCTACCGTCCAGCTTGAAAAGCAGGACATTTCCGCATTGCCGGAATCGGAGCAGAAAATCCTCCGGCTGGTTGCCATGCGCCTTCTGTCTGCCACCAGTGAGAAGCACACTTACGAAGAGACATCCTTGACGATCTCCTGTGAAGGCTATGTGTTCAGCACAAAGGGCAAAACCGTTGTGCAGGAGGGCTGGAAAGCCGTTGAGCAGCGATTCAAGGCCGCGCTCAAGAGCAAGGAGCAGGACGAGCCGGAAAAGATGCTTCCTGCCGTCAGCGAGGGGGATGTCCTCGGTGCTGTGTCATCCAGTGTAACCGAGCATTATACAACCCCTCCGAAGCAGTACACCGAAGATACGCTGCTTTCTGCGATGGAGACTGCCGGAAATGAAGCGTTTGATGATGATACCGAGAAAAAGGGCCTCGGCACTCCTGCCACCCGCGCCGGTGTCATTGAGAAGCTGGTCAAAGGCGGCTATGCCGAGCGCAAGGGCAAATCCATCGTGCCTACCAAGGATGGCCTGAACCTCGTATGTGTTCTGCCGGAACAGATCACTTCCCCTGCCATGACTGCGGAATGGGAAAATACCCTGATGCAGATCGAGCGCGGTCAGGCCGATGGGGACAAGTTCCTCGCCGGGATCGTGGATATGACTGCCTCGCTGGTCAAGGCGTACCCTTTCCTCTCCGATGCTGAGGCAAATCGCTTCGACTCCGGTAAGGAGGTCATAGGAAAATGCCCCTGCTGCGGCTCCCCGGTTTATGTGGGAAAGGGCAATTATTACTGTTCCAGCAAGGAATGTTTCTTCTGTCTGTGGGAGGACAACAAGTTCTTTTCCAGCAAGAAAAAGAAGCTGACCAAGAAGATCGCCAAGGAGCTGCTGGACAAGGGCTGGTGCCGAGTGACCGGGCTTTACACTCCGAAGCGGCCTCAGCTCTACGACGCGATTATCCGGCTGGATGATACCGGCGGCAAATATGTCAGCTTCAAAATGGAGTTTGAAAAATAAGGAGGTGTCACATGGCCGAAAGCAAAAGCGCACAGCAAGTCCGCGAGATCACGGACAAGCTGGAACAGGGCATCAAGGAGCTGTTTGAATCCGAGCGGTTTAAGGAATATCTCCGCACGATGTCCAAGTTTTATCACTATTCATTCAGCAACACCCTTCTCATCGCCATGCAGAAACCGGAGGCTACCTATGTTGCCGGATATACCTCATGGCAGCGCAACTTTGACCGTCAGGTCATGAAGGGAGAGAAAGGCATCAAGATACTCGCTCCTGCGCCCTACAAGGCAAAGGAAGAGCGGGAAAAGATTGATCCTTCCACGCAGAAGCCGGTGCTGGATGCAGACGGAAAGCCCGTTAAGGAGACTGTGGAGGTTATGCGTCCCGCATTCAAGGTGGTGAGTGTCTTTGACATTTCCCAGACCGACGGCAAGGAGCTTCCTGACATTATCGTTGATGAGCTTTCCGGCAGCGTGGAGAACTACGCTGCCTTTTTTAAAGCTCTGAAACAGGGATCTCCCGTCCCGATTGCCTTTGAAGACATTCCCGGCGGCGCTAAAGGCTACTTCTCTCCGGTTGAGAATCGAATCGCCATTCAGGAAGGCATGAGCGAAATCCAGACCATCAAGACGGCGATCCACGAAATTGCCCATGCGAAGCTCCACTCTATTGATCGGCCTGAGCCGGAACCCACATGGAAAATTGTCATGATCAGCGATGGCGGCACGAAGCGGGACTTTCTCTCAGGCTTTGCGTCCGAGACAGAAGCGAATGAGGCTGCTGAACGCGAGGGATGGCGTTTCATTGATGAAAACCGTTTTGAGTGGCGGCTTGAGGTTGAGGAAGATACCTCCGCTGTTCAGGAGATGCGGAAAGATCGCCATACCAAAGAGGTTGAAGCCGAGAGCGTGGCCTACACCGTCTGCCAGCGGTACGGCATTGAGACTTCGGATTATTCCTTCGGCTATATCGCCGGTTGGTCCTCAGATAAGGAGACCAAGGAGCTGAAAGGCTCTTTGGAAACCATCCGCAAGACCGCCGCTGAGATGATCGACAGCATTGACGCTAAGCTCAAGGTGCTGCTGGCAGAGAAAACCCAGACTGCGGCGCAGGAAGCAGATACTCCCGCCAAAGAGCCGGAAGTAGTTCCTTCTCTGCGTGATGCCGGTATTCCCGTTTACACCGAAACGGCGGATCACGCTCATGCAGCCGGAGAAACGGATGCTTATAGGCTCTCCGCCCAAGCGAATATTGCTTGCAGAGATACCATAGAGCGGACGATCAGCGATTATTACGGCAATAACCGCCTTGCTGCTGAACCTGCGGTTACGAGCGTTCTTGAAAAGTTCTCGCCGGAGCGAGTGCAATATGTTCTGGCAAACACCGTCCAGCACAAGGATTGGGACGGAAGGATCTCGCAGAAAGCAAAGGCGTGGGCAAAGGACATTCCGGTTTGCCCGGAGCTTTCTACCCGGTTCATCGTCGATAAGGCACACCCCGGTTTGACCGATCTCTTTATCACCGAGTTTATGCGGCAGATGGATGTAAAGGAGCGCGAACAGGAAGCCAACGCCCGGACGCAGAACCCGGAGGTTGCTGCATGGGAACGCGACGAGGTTGTCTCTATTGAGAAAACCGTTGTAGAAGTCAAGGCACCAAACACCGAACGGCCGCAGGAAGCCGCCGCTCCGAAGCACCGCCTCACGCCGGAGGAAAAGCAGATCAGGGATGCTGTTATGGACACCCTCAAGGCACAGATTGCTCACAACAACGACGGGATGCTTTCCACCTATCGGTCATCGGAACAGTCCTTCCGTGTCATGGCACGGAACGGCGTCAGGATCGAGGGCAACACGGTCACGCAGAACGGAGAGCCGCTGTTTGCCATTCACCGCCGTCATTCGGCCAAGAAAACGCAGGGCTGCTATCGGGAGCTGACACCTACGCTTGAGTATATCCGGCAGGAGAAAAAGCAGGAAAAGCCCTCGATCCGTGACCAACTCAAGGCTGCTGCCAAATCTCATCCGGAAAAGAAAGCTCCGGCTAAGGCTAAATCGCACGACATGGAGTTGTGAGAAAGGAGAAGCATGAAGAGATACACAGACGTTGACATCATCGCGGAGCTTCAGAAGCTCGTGGATAGTCATGTAGACAGCTTCAAGGAAGACTTCGACATCGACAAGCGCATCATCCGCCGTGCTGCCGAAAGCCAGAATCCCGAAGACAGGACGCTTATGTGGTTCTGCCGTCCGCATGGGACACACTGCCTCAATGAAAATCAGGTCTTTATTCAGGGGACGCGGGAACATAACACCTTCCGCTTTTATGCGGAACAGACCTACGACGAGTGCATTGCCCGCGTCATTGTCCCGAAAGACGTTAAGCGCGGCAAGGTGTTCGGGGATGTCTTTGAGATCAATTACCGGGAACAGGCGGCAAATGTAGCGCGGAACTCGGTTGAGCCGGATCATGACCGGCTGACCTTTGCGGACGGCTATGTGCTGGACGCTCCCTGCCGCAGCAGCTTCGATGAAGCAATGACTCTGGTCGGTGAGCATGGCGGTGTCGTAACCTATCAGACGCTTCCGAAAGACGCGGATGCTTTGACAGAAGTGCTGTCCACGCAGAAAAGCCGCCGTGACAAGCTGCCGGAGGCAGAAACGAAAGAAGTGCTTGCGCCTCTGCCCGTCGCAGAACTCCGCAAGTATGAAGCAATCAAACAGGCTCACCCGGACGCGCTGGTTTGCTTTGCCCAGAACGGCTATTTTGAGCTGTACGGCAAGGATGCCGAAAAAGCCGCCCCTCTTCTCGGCGCAAAGCTCCTTGAGAAGAAGGTGCGAGGCAAGCCCTCCATGCCGGTCACGGGCTTCCGTGAAACCGCGTGGGTAGCCGGTTCTCACAAGCTCTGGAAATCCGGCACAGATGTCTTTCTCAGCAAGGACGGCGAGACCTTCAAGGAACTCAAAGCCGCAGATTATATCCCTGTTGGCGCGACGCTGAATGTGGACGGGATTAGGTGCAGAATTGACTCGGTTGATTTTGCTGCCGATGAAGTCCGGCTGACCAACATTGAGGACAAGAACAGACCAATCCGCTTTTCTGAGAGCATCCAGTATGTCCGTTCGTATGTGGAGGATGCCGGGACTGCCATCTATGACACCATTCCAAAGAAGCCCGCTGCTCGTGAATCCATCCGCAATAAGCTGAAATCCGCGCAAAAGGCTCAATCACCTCGCATTCCGAAACCGCAGAAAACCAAAGGAAAGGATATGGTACTCTGATATGAAATACTTTACCGTGGAAGAAATCAATCTCATGTGCTGCTTCAACACGTCTAGCCGGAAGCGGCTGATTGACGATATGAAGAGCGTCACTCTGAACAACACGGACAGCGAGATCGCGGAGCTGATGCACAAGACCGTCCGGAAGCTCGAAGCAATGTCTGACGCTGAGTTCGACGCGCTCTATATTGCGCCGGACAGCATTATGAATGACTGAAAGGAGGATGCCTATGCCTGTTATGGATGACAGTTTCCAAGCGTTTGTCACCAACCTCGGCAAGTACAACGAGGGTGAGCTGGTCGGTGAATGGGTAAAGTTTCCGACAACCGAGGAAGAGATGCAGAAGGTCTTTGAACGAATCGGGATCGGGTCGAAAGATGAGTTCGGCCATGTGTACGAGGAATGGTTTATCACCGACTACGAGTGTCCCATCTATGGGGTTCAAAAGCTGCTCGGTGAGTATGAAAGCCTCGATAAGCTGAACTACCTTGCCTCTCGCATTGATGAGATAGACAAATGGGATCAGGAGAAGTTTGTTGCTATTATGGAGGCTGGCTGCGATGAAGTCAGCGACATCGACGATCTCATCAACCTGACCTACAATCTCGACTGTTACGACTTTCTTCCCGATGTCACGGATGAAGAGGATCTGGGGCGCTACTACATCGAAGAAGCCGGTATCTACGACACAAAAGCAATGGGTAATCTTGCGAACTACATTGACTTTGAGCGTTTTGGACGCGATGTGGCAATGGATGAAGGCGGCAGATTCACTGATGATGGCTATATACGCAATACCGGAGACGGTTGGACGCGGATGTTTGACGGCAGTCTTGATGACATTCCCGACGAATACCGTCTCACCGGAGGCGGTGAAGAGCCTATGAAGGATGGCAATATTCTTGCCGTTGTGGTTGAGCCGGGAAAAAAGCCGGAAATCAAAGAGATCGATTCAAGCCTTGAAGGGCTGCAAGCTCTGGTAGGCGGCTACATTCAGGCAGTTTATCCCTACGAGGATCCGGTGGGTATTGTCTGCAACGAGGAAGCAAAGCTCGAAGGTCTTCCTCTCAACCGCGCTCTGCGGGATGAAGACGGAGAAATCTACGACATCGTTGCCGGAACTTTTGCCATTGTCGGTCTGACCGATGACAGCTTCGGTTCTCTGGATGGTGAGCTTGCATTCAAGTATGCAAAGCTCTTTGAACAGCCGGAGCAGTTCGCCAAGCTCGGAGACAGAATTGTCGCGATTCCCATGATCTCCGAAGAGCAGCAGAAGCAGGAAGTCAAGGAACAAAAAGATTTCGAGGTCAACATGGACACCTCCGGTCTGGCTGTTTCCGGCCATGTGGGAACATGGCACACCATTGATCACATGGAGGTTGACGGCCACACCTTTTTCCTGATGGAGCATGATAGCTATGGCGATGAAGCCGCCTGTCTCATCGTAGATGAACACGGCAAGCTCTCCCTGAGCGATGTGTATGACGGCTTCGATGAACATACGGTTGATCTTCTCCGTCAGGAGGTCATGACCGTTGACCGGATGCCGGATCCTTCTATCACGACTGACGAAATGAAGGACTACGGCTACGCATGGGGCGGTATGCTCCCCATGCGGGAGGAAGCTGCGACCGAGGTCATGAAAACCTGTTCTGTCTACCGGCTGTACGGTGATAATACTGAGGGGCTGGTTCTTGACGTAAAGGAAATCCACGATCATGCTGCAAAGGGTGGTATCTTCGGTGTGGAGAAGGTCGAGTGGAAGGCTGCGCTGGAACGGGAGAACTATCTGAAAGCCGCCGAGATGTCTACCGAGGATGATTACGGCATGATTGACGGGATCATCAACAACGGTCCGAAGGAAACAGAGGCCAAAGCCCCAGAAAGGGGCGAAAAGTCCTCAATCATGGACAGGCTCAAGGCTGCGAAGGCTGAGAAACCGAAAGAATGCTGCGCCCCGCAGAAGCACAAAAGAGAGATTGACCTGTGAGCAGAAGCAAGAAATGGCGGCAGGAGTGGTCGTTCTTCATAGCTGACAGCGGACGGCGGAAGTATAACCGCTTCTGTGTCCGCTGCGTCCATGACTGCAAGCAGAGCTTTCGGGCGGATCTCATTGCCTGTCCGCACTTCTCCCGGAAGGAGCAGCAGAGTAGACAATTAGCGGTCGAAAAAGCCTACAATATCAAGCCCCAGCGCGATGCAAAATGACCGTCCTATGTGATTATATTCCCCGCACAGTTCCCGCAATAGAGCGCGAATAAGTGTCGATTTCGGCACTTATTCAAATGCCCGTAAAACGAACGAAGAGCCTCTGTCGATGCCCGGTTGGGTATCGGCAGAGGCTCTTTTTTTATGACATATTCAAAATAGCGGACAGTAAATCCTGAACCTGTTGCCGGTATTCCGGTTTCACATCCGAAATGCGTCTGGCAAGTGCAAGGGCTTCCGCTTCTGGCTCGTCAGTTCCAAAGATGATTCGGTCTGCGCTGACGCCAAGCAAACGACACAGACGCTGCAAGGCTTCAAGAGAGATACCAGAAGCGCCACGCTCAATAGCACTCAGGTGATTCGGCGTCATGCCAAGCATTTCTGAGAGCGTGTCCTGCGTATAGCCCGCCTGTTCTCTTGCCACTTGAATATTGCCGCCGATTTCAATATTGATGTCCTTCTTCTCTCGCATAGCCTCACCACCTTTGCATTTAGTTTACCTAACGGCGGTGTCATTATCCACGATACAACGTCGTTGATTTTACTAACGACAATGCGTTGACTGCTGGGGTCGAGGGTGATAGAATGGAGCTATCTATCAGAATAGCGAAAGAAGGGGTGTTATGTCGCGTATTATTGAGTTTAGAAAACCTACTTCAAAGGCTGCAAGAGAACTCGTTCACGGTAAGGCGTGCGCGTTCACCGGTCACAGACCTCAGAGTCTTCCATTCGGCTTTGATGAATCCGATAAGCGTTGTACTGCTTTGAAATCCGCCATGCAGGATCAGATTGCGGCACTCATTGAGGACAAGGAGGTCACACATTTTATAACCGGCATGGCTCTCGGAATCGACGTTTACGCTGCGGAAATTGTTCTTGATCTGAAAACGAAATATCCTTACATTACTCTGGAAAGTGCGATCCCTTGTGAAACGCAAGCAGTTAAATGGTCCGTAGCAGCACGGGAACGGTATTATAATATCGCGGCGAAGTGTGACAAGGAGACAATGCTGCAACGGGAGTACACGCCGGGCTGTATGGAGAAGAGAAATCAGTATATGGTAGATCACGCCGATTATATTCTTGCAGTATGGAATGGACGCCCCAGTGGAACCGGTAATACTGTGAGGTATGCTCAGAAAAAGGGCAAATTCGTCATCGTCATTGATCCGGTTTCCCTTGATGTCAAGCGGGAATAAGGAAAAAATCCCCCTCCTGAATCAAGCGTTGTGAAAACCGAGAATTTGTTTTCGATAATGAATACACTTTGCGCTGTTCAGTGACTACTGGAACCGTGTACGGTATATGCTGTCCAGTGAACTTCTCCACGGAACGCATTGAGTTTTCGCGGCTTCGCAAATCGGCAAGTGTCACCCTATGAGCAGTCCTTTGTCATGAGAAAATATAATCGCTGGAAACGGGAACGCCCCCGGCGCTGTGCATCTGGCACAGCGCCGGGGGGCGTTTTTCCGTGTCTTAGTTTTGAGCCAGTTCGTTTAGGAGAAGAACAGCACGTTCGTTTCTCAGCCTGTGCTTTCTGAGCAAATTACAGTCCACCTCCACTTTTGTTCCCGCCAAACTCACAGCCGTGCGTATGGTCATGACCATAATACCATCTCCCATAGCGATACCCATAATGCGGTGGGCAGTTCGCACAGTCGCCAGTACAGCGTCCGTGGCGAGGTTGTCTCGTCTTATCCAAAATACTTTCAACTCCAAGCACCAAGCCAAGTTTTGAAAAGAATCCGAGTTTAGGTTCGTCCTGTTTCGGCTCGTCAAAATTTGCTTCATCCTCTATGTCGGTCTCTTCAATCCCGGCATCTGCAAACATAGTCACATGGTTCCGTTTTGCTACAAGCTCAAGAACATCATCGTCTGCTGCGCCCCATAGATCCTCCAACTGCTCCTGTGTAAAGCTGCACTTTGCAGATTTCAGCAGCTCATTCATAGCTGATGAATCGCAGCAACCGGAAAGATCGTAGATTTCATCTGGTGTAAACTGGACGCCATAGGCAATCGCTTTTTTAATAAGCCGGGATGCTGCCTTCTCATCCATGTACTCCTGCGCGACCTCAGCAACCTCAGAAGAAGCGCCGAAGGATGTCAGTGAGGACATTCGGCTAATCTGTGTGCTGGTTGCCCAGTCATAAAACTTTTCATAATATGTATTCCAGTCCATGAACTGCGCACACCCTTCCGATGATTTTATGTAGCGAACCCTAAAGTGCTTGTAGTGTTCTATATGGTAACGACTGGTACCATTTATTTCATCACCTTTTCGAGCAAGGTTTGGTAGCTGTCCACCACATCATACACCACATTTCCGTTGCTGATCGCTTTGAAATGCTCTCTTGCGCAGTGAATTTTCGATTCCTCAATCAGCCGGAGCTGCATAGAAGACATAGAGCCTTTCGTTTCGGCAACAAAGTAGATGTGTTTGACGGTGCCTTCATAGAAGGCAATCGCCCAGTCCGGGTTATAATGACCGACTGGTGTTGCGATATAGAAGCTGTCCGGCAGTTTTACATAGACGGCAACATCCGTATTTGTATCAAGGTCGGTCGCAAAGTCACGCTCGTTTGTGGAATCGTACACAATATGGTCGTATAGATGCCGCTGCGCTTTCATTGCGTTTGTTCCAAGCTTGCCTTTAATGGTCGGTTCGGTGAAGATGTCCGTATCGTAACGTTCATCCAGCACATTGTAGGTGATATGCTGAATGATGGCAGTCGCTTTTTCATCATTGATCAGCGCCGCAGTCTTGATGATAAACTCTTCCGGGTTGAACTTAAACTGCTCGAAAACCGTCTTTTCAATTCCGGTCAAAATTGCAACGACCGCTTTTCGCGTCAAGCCGGTTTCAACGACCAGCTTGCCAACCAAGTCATACTTTACGCTGCTGTTGGTTCGGATTTGCTTGCTGCTGTCATAAGTGGAGGACTTTGATTTTGAGAATGCGCTTCCGTCAAGCAGTGCGTCCTTCGATTTGATCTCATCCATTGCACCGGTTTCGACTTTGAAATAAATCTTCGACACATGAAGATTTCGATTGATAGACGCAATCGCTTTGTCTACAAGCTCATCGGTGTCAAAATCAACCACATACACAGATTTCGGGCTGATGCGTTTCCAGAGTTCCTGGAACTCCGGCATAGCGAGCTTATCCCGATCAACTTGCAACTCCACATTCTTGTCGCGTGCATTCTCCGGCTGCATAGCACGGCTGTCGTAGACGGAATCAAGGATATTGATTACTGCGTCGCGGCTGTCCGCCACTTCTTCTGCAACTTGAATTGCACCGTTTGCTTTGTCAGCGTAATACTTGTCGGTCAGCGCACCCTTCTTGTCCACATAACCGTTGACGATCAAATCAAAGTAGATTGCCTGTGCGGTTTCACCGTCCACAACCTGCTCATTGCCTCTGGCATCCACGATAACCTTGCCTTTGAAGAGGTCGGCGGTAACAGCCACGGGACGTCCGGCAACTGCGTCTGCAATCTCCGTCTGCAAGCCCTTTGCAAAGCTGTCGTAGCTCTCGCTGGCGATAACCGTCAGGACATTAATGGAATGCACATCATTGCCAAGAACATTGGCGTCCATACGCTCGCCGTCCTGATTGACGCAAAGGCGCAGACCACGACCAACTTCCTGCCGCTTGCGGACCTCACTGCCGCTCTGTTTCAGCGTGCAGATCTGGAATACATTCGGGTTGTCCCAACCTTCACGCAGCGCAGAGTGGGAGAAGATGAAGCGCACCGGAGACTTCTTCGGGTCTCGATCCAGAAGCAGCTCCTTGTTCTTCATAATCAGATCATAGGCGTCAATATCGTCAGAAGTACCTTCCTTTTTATCGGAAAGCTTACTGTCGGTCATCTTGCCTTTTTTGTCAACGGAGAAGTAACCGGCGTGGGTATCATGCGCAGAGATGGCATCAAGATATTTGATATAATCCTCGTCACCGATTTCCCGCTGCAAGTGTTCAATAATGTCCGCATACTCTTCCTCAAACATATCAGCATAGATGCCGTTGAAGGGATGTCCTGCCTCATCATACTGCTTGTACTTTGCAACTTCGTCGATGAAGAACAGGGACAGCACTTTGATACCCTTATGGAAAAGCTGCCTCTCCCGTTCAATGTGAGAGAGAATGGTTTCGCGGATTTGAATACGGCGGAGCTGGTCTTCACTGACTTTGCCGATCACATCACCGGCAAAGATTTTAATGCCGTTCAGGAACTCTACGGAGTTATCGCGTCCGTCAATGGATTTTACCACAAAGCCGACTTTATACTCATCCAAATTGCCGGAATTGTCGTAAAGATTGTAGCCGATCCCAACGGTTGCCGTCTTTTTACGCAGCCCCTTTGCACCCTTGAAATCAAACTGAATGGTTGCTGTCGGATCTGCTTTGGAGAGATTGATGCTTTCCAGATAGACAAAGCCCTCGGTTGCCGTACTGCCGGATTCTGTGATACCTTTGACGGCGATCTTCTTAACAAGACGCTTGTTGTAGGCTTCCATTGCATCAAGCCGGTACACCATGTTATAGATGCTGTCCGACTTATGTGTTGCGGAATAACGCAGCGTCAACAGCGGATTGAACTCTTTCAGCCGCTCTTTTGTCTGCTTGCCCTCAACCGACTGCGGCTCGTCAATAATCAGAATCGGGTTTGTTTTTGCGATAATGTCAATCGGGCGGCGGGAACGGAACTCATCCAGCTTCATGTAGATACGCCGCGCGTCCTTACCTTTGGCGTTGAACGCCTGCGAGTTGATAATCATGACATTGATGGAGCTGTCCGACGCAAAACGGTCAATCTCGGTGAGCTGGGCGGAATTGTAGATGAAGAAGCGGATTTTCTTTCCATATTCCTCCGCAAAATGCTCCTGCGTTACCTGAAAGGACTTATAGACGCCCTCGCGGATGGCAATGCTCGGCACGACCACGATAAACTTGCTCCAACCGTAGTGCTTGTTCAGCTCGTACATGGTCTTGATATAGGTATAGGTCTTGCCGACACCGGTTTCCATCTCGATGGTCAGGTTGTAGCGTCCTTCCAGTCTGTCGGAGGGCTTGATCTGATTGGTACGCTGCACCTTTTGCAAATGCTCCAAAATCAGCTTGTCGGACAGCTCAGGGACAATACATTCGTTGCGCCAGCCGGTGAAGTCTTCTTCATCGGTGATTGTTTGCTGGCCGTAGCCTCTGTCCATCATGTAGGTGGGCGTGAGGTACGGTTGTCCAGCGAAGACGTCAACCACTGCCTTTGCCGCATCCGCTTGAAATTTTTGGTGTTTGAATTGGAGTTTCATGAGGTTGCCTCCAGTGCTTTAGTGATATACGGCAGTGCTGCAATTCCAACTTGAATGCCTTTCTCCGCAATCCATTTCAAAGCACTACTAATTTTTTCCCAGCGCTTTTCCTTATCTTTTTCAGCGGATATGGAGGCAAGTTTTCCGGACAGCATCTCTTTCTCTTCATCCGAAAGCACGGATTCCGGTAGTTCCTGTATATTGTGAATTGTCTGCTCAAAAGTTACAACTACTGTTGCGCTTACATCTTGATTCACATGCTGTGTTACGGTTACTGCTCCATCTGTACCCCGGAATGGCTTATATAGTCCGGAGGCAAGATTCAATTTATAGTTTTGGAGCTTTGCTCTTAATAGCTTAGCATCCCCAATATAATCAACAGGTGTACTCGCGCCATAGTGAGCAAAACTGTAATTATCCAGTTCACTCTTTAACGAAGAAATTTCCGGTTCGTAAACGGCAATGATCTCTGTTTGCAGCTCTTTTGCCTTTCCAACATCTTTTTTTGTTATGGCATCTTCAAGCATACAAATGTAATCTTCTAATATCTTTATTTTTTCTTCCATAAAGTGTGTCATAATACGGCGTCCTCCTAGATCACCCGCACACGCTTGGTGATGTCATTTGCATCCTCCGGCATATAGAGCTTGAAAATCTCGAACACGTTGATCTTTTCCGGACTGGAGGCAAAGCCGGAATCACGGAAAACGGCGCGGAGCGGGCGGCGCTGTGCAATTTCCTTGACCACGCTTTCGGGGATGTTTGCGTCAAAGCAGGCAATCAAATCACCGCCGTTGTAGGTGTGGACGGTGCAGCCGTCGATTTGCTCGGAAGAATACGGCAGGGACAGCGGCAGACCCCAGTCAATCAGGCAGCCGAACAGCAGGTCAAGGTCGGTACGGTCATCCTTGATGTTGGATTCCAGTCCGGCAAGCATTCCCTGATCGTAGTCATCGGGCGCATAGTAGACATCCTTCATGTTGGTATCGTCCAGTTTGAGGACGCGGAAACCAACGTCGAGGTCTTGCGTGGTCATGGGGCTTTCGGATTTAATCTTGTCTCCGGCACGGAGAATGCGCTCTTTGCCGATTTCGCAGATGTTTTGGTAACCGGCTTTGTAGGCTTCGCTTGCTTCGTCGCACTTTTCTGGCAACTGCACCATGATGAACTTGCGGTGTCCGCCATCTTCGGCGTTAAGCTGCATGACGGCGTGAGCGGTGGTGGCAGAGCCAGAGAAGAAGTCGAGAACAATCCCTCCATCAGCTGCGCCCTGTTGTACAATAAGTTTCAAGTAATCTGTTGGTTTGGGAAAGTCAAAGAAGTCTTCACCATCGAACAGAGCTTTTAACTCACGAGTAGCCTGCGTATTGTACACTGTTTCAAGTATTGTGCTTAAGCCTGTATACTCGCTCTGCAAATCCTTCGCGAATTTTTTTCGGCGAGGCCTTCCACTTGCAACAGCGGGCCATATTACTTCATCATTTTTGATGAGTTCTTCCATGTGTTTCCTGTCATATCTCCACCCAAGAGGAGGACAAGAATATACAATACCAGTCTGAGGATTTGAAAATTCATAGTGAAGATTGGGGCGCTGGGAAGCGGTTGCCAAACCAGTCATATCAGCACTCATCCAATCGCCGCGAGGGTCGTTATCTGGATTTGAGTACTTTCCCATATCCGCTTTCGCTCCTCGGATTCTCTGTGATGCAGATTTCGCATAACAAAGTAGATATTCGTGATCTTCACTGACTCCGGTTTTAGAACGACTATCGACCATCTGACGTCTTTTCCATATGAATGTACCTAAATGCCGCGATCTTCCGTACACTTCATTGCAAACAGCGTACATATTATCTATTTCTTCTTCACCAATGCTGATGAAAATAAACCCATCATCCGTCAGCAAATTTCTTGCCAGCATCAGCCGGGAATAAATCATGCTGCACCAGTCGGAATGAAAACGTCCGTTGGTGTCGGTGTTCTTGAACAGGCGGTTATCGTCCTCGTCGTACATTCCCATCTGCTCGTTTTCTTCTTCCTGCGAGCGCATGAAATCATCGGCATAGATGAAGTCGTTGCCGGTGTTGTACGGCGGGTCGATATAAATCATCTTCACCTTGCCGAGATAGCTCTCCTGCAACAGCTTGAGAACTTCCAGATTGTCGCCCTCGATGTAGAGGTTTTCGGTGGTGTCCCAGTCCTTGCTTTCCGCCACACAGGGGCGCAGGGTCTTGCGGATCGGCTTGTTGGCTTCCACAATCGCCGCCTTCTTGCCGACCCATGTGAACTCGTATGCCTCATCGCCGTCCACCACGTCCGGCGAGAGCATCTGTTTCAGCAGTTCAAAATTGACCGCCCGCTTGTACACCTTCTTCTCCGGCGTGCTGTGTTCCTCATCCAGCATCTCCGTGATGCAGTTGGGAAACAGGGCAGCAATGCGGTCTATGTTCTGCGCTGTCAAGTCCGGCGATTCCATGCGTAGTTTATCCATTTTCATCTTCCTCCGTTATCGTCGTTTCCAAATATTTCTGCTTCCAATTCCTTATATACATCCATATCTGGTGTAATCAAAGGAGAAAGGGTATCTCGCATAAACGGGTCGGGGTTATTCCCACATTGCGTTAGCGAAAGGCGGCGCTTAAGAGAAAGGTATATCCCGCCACTCGCTTTTTTGAAATCATCCGGTGCATTGCCTCTGGAAACAGAGTCCGTGAGTGCTTGTTGCTTTTCTTGTATACAGGCGGCGTATTCTTCTGTCTTCCCAACTTTATCACACAATTTCTTGATCACAGCATCATCAAGCACATAGGATTCAAGATTACGCCTTTTCAAAACCCTTATACCAGATTTGGCAAGGTCGGCAACTTCCTGTGGGCTACGATCATCACGGTCAACAATTTTGATGATTTTGGAATTTTGGAGTAGTGTACTGATTATTTCTCCATGCGTCTTTTCAATATTTTCTATATCGTTACAAGAGCCGCCCGAAATAAAGAATGCCTCTGGATGCGTATCTGCGAAAATGGTACTGTAAATTATCTTATCAAAATCCTTGCGTGTTTTGCCATTAGGGTCACCTTCGCAGAACACAATTGTTTTAGGCAGCATCAGTTTTGCAAAGTCACCAAAAGCAAGTTCGTAAAACTTGTCCATAACCGCTTTCCCAATTCTTGCAGGGCGAATCACTTGATCTGTATCAAAGTCTCTTCCACCGAAATCCAAGAAGGCAACTGTTCCTGGATTCTCTTTTTCAATTTCTTCTGCCTCTTGAAGCATTCCAATCGAATGCGTTGAAAGCCATAGCTGTGATTGACCCGGAATGAGCAAATACAGCTCTCGCAATACCTTCCCTTGCAATTTGGTGTGCATATGCGTTTCCGGTTCGTCAATACAGTAAATAGCATCAGGATAATATTTAGACTGAACAACCATATCCAGTATTAAATCAAAGGCAGATTTTTCTCCTGCCGAGAGATTGCGATAACTGAAATTTTTAGTGGTTCCTTTAGTAAAATAGAAGTTACCATTTTGCAGCGGATCACCAACCGATGAGAGCTCCAAATCTTCGAATACACGTTTAAGTGCTGATTGAATTTTTCCAATCAGTTCGTCACGCAAAGTAGCGACAGCTTTTGTGTCATTTGCATTGTCAAATACGCCCGCGATTGTATTGGCAATGAGCCTCTGGTAGTTGGCGGAAACTGTTTGATCATTTTGAATCAGTGAAGAAAGCCTAATCGATTTGGTCGGATCTTGCTGCTTCTGCATGGATTCCATTTGGAAATCCGGTTCATTCCTATATGCGCTTCTAAAATAGAAATGTCCCTTAATATCGTCGTGGTTTCCCAGTGTTTTAGAGAATGTTGCTTCATGAAAATCAATGTTGACAAGTTTTAATGCTCTACTTCTCCATTCAGAGTAGTTAAATTCCTCGACATTGCCAGCTTTGCTTAGATAATGATAATCTCCTGCGTCATTATATCCTGCACACTTATAGTAATGGTTCATCGCTTCCATAAACGATGTCTTTCCCGAACCATTCGGACCAACTAAGATTACCAACTTTGTTGTTTCGGGTATGTCCTCAACGCTCAAATGGGTAAACCGCTTGAAATTGTTCAATTCTATCTTTTTTATCTTCATTTAATTCTTTCGCACTCCATTCTCAATCTCTTCAACTCCGTGTTCATTTCCATCTGCCGGTTAAGCTGTTTCTCTTTCTTCATCTTGTTTTCCAGCGCGGCGATCTGCTTTTCAAGCTGCTTCTTCTTTTCATCCCGCACGACAGACTCTTTCAGGCTCTCGCCGGAATCTGTTTGCAGCTTGTCCCCGGCAATCTGGCGAACGAGACTTTCATAGATGGCATCCATATTCAAGCCGTCGATACTAAGATGCAGCTCGTCTTCCGGCATCCAGCCGGTATGATAATAGCGGCTCACCTTGAAGGCATTGCTGCCGGACGCAGCAGCCTCCTTGTAGCCGATCCATGCCTGTGCTTTTCCGTCACAAGTCAGAATAAAGAGAAGGTGGTACGGGATTTCCTTGTCGATCTGTTTCAGAACAGCCTCATCAAGCAGCGGCTCGTTCAGGCGCACTTCAAACACTTCAATTTCCGTTACGGCTTCGCCCGCAGCAATGTTGAGCGTGGAGGCTGCCAGCTTATTTCGCCAGTATACAATGCGTATCTGATCGACAAACACACGACGCAAGGTCGGAGAAACATCGAGGTTCTCATAGAACTTTTGCTTCGGTATTCTTTTGTTAAATTCCGTAGACACAGGAAACCCAAGCATTGTAAGCCCTCCTTATTTCACAACCAAGAAGCAGATCAGCTCAAAATCATCCAGTCCAGACACAGCACTGAGCAGGGCGGTTGTTCCTCCGCTCTTGAACAGGCTGTCAATATCGTTTTCTTCTTTCACGTCGATAATAGAATTGATCGCCTCACTCAGCAGCTCAGAGACTTCACCCATTTTACGTCCATCATCCGTCTCGTCATTGAAGCGCTTGCAAAGCTCCATGCACGGCTCACTCTTGCCACGACAGAGCAAACGCATGGTGTCGAGCAGTTTTTTCGGATTGAGGTAATCGCAGACGATTTCGCCTTCTTCACTGATATAGACCATGTAAAATGGATGAATCCGGTTCCGGTTGTCAATGTTCACGCTGTCGTTGATGTTGCGGAGGACAAAGATCACACCGGCAGGAGAATCCTCTATCTGCCCGACAACGGTATGCAGACCCTTTGGCGCGGTTTCGATGTCCTCGTGCTGCTTCATGTATTCCAGCAGATCGAGTCGGAACTCGTTTAATCCCAAATCCATAATGGAGATGCCGCTGGTCATGTCTTCAATGTCCACGACTTCTTCTTGCAGCCGTTTGAGCTGCGCACGGCGGTATTCAAGGTCGCCCTTTTCCTCAGCATTGATCAGGTCATCGTCACCGGTGGAGGTCATAACCGAAATCTTCATGCGGGTCTCCACGCGGCTTTTCAGGTTGATATATTCGTCGAGATCCATATCCGGCCAGAAGTTTACAAGCTGGATATGGTCGTTCTTGCTGCCGATACGGTCAATTCTCCCGAAACGCTGAATGATGCGCACAGGATTCCAGTGAATGTCGTAGTTAATGAGGTAATCACAGTCCTGCAAGTTCTGACCTTCGGAGATACAGTCAGTCGCAATCAGAATGTCAAGCTCATCCTTGCTTCCGGGCAGTAATACAGACTTTCCTTTGGAAACGGGGGAGAAACAGGTCAGCACCGTGTTGAGGTCTGCTCGCAGCTTCGGTATGGTTGTCTTTCCGTCAACCGTGCCGGTGATCTCGGCTGTTTCCAAACCGAAATTCTCTTTTGCAAATTTGCTGACGTTCTCATAGAGGTAGTCAGCGGTGTCGGAAAATGCAGTGAAGATGATAATCTTCTTATTACCGGGGTTGATGGGATGCTCGATTTTCTTCCGAATCAGCTCGAACAGCGTTTGCAGTTTTGTGTCATGCTCCGGCGTGATGTCAGCAATCATGAGAGACAGCAGTTCCAGATTCTCTGCGTCTTTCTCAAGCTCCCGCATCCACGAAACATAGTCCATATCCGCAAGGTCAATTTTAACTTTCTTGCCGACTGAAAAGAAATCGGTGTTCTGATCGTCATAATCGAAATCTTCTGTGCCGGAAATCTCGGTCAGATTCAGAACGCAGTCTCCGGTCTGATAATTTTTGATTGTCTCAATCGTATCGTTGATCAACTTTTTAATGCGGTCTATCGTCAGACGGAAAGAGGCAACCGAGCTTTCCAGACGCTTGAGCAAGTTAATGCTCATAAGGCGGCGAATACCTTCCTCACGTCCTTGCTGGGTCAAGCTGTTTCCTTTGTGGTGTGTCATGTCGATGTACTTTGCCAGCTTCGACGGCATGATGTAATTCGAAGGCGTATAGATTGTCAAGCTCAGTGACATGAGCAGACTGTAAATGTCGTTATAGTTGATCGCATCGTTCAAGTCGGTCAGGCAGGGACGCAGTGAAATCGGCGGCAGACGCTCCGGAAATTTCCCAATGTCGGAGGTATTGTAATACTTTTCGATGTGTTTTCTCGAACGGGCAATCGTCACACTGTCCAGAAGTTCAAAGAAATCAAAATCCAGAGTCCGCAGAAGCTCGTCCGTTGTGCGTTCATCGGCAGGGAGCTTACTCCATGCGTTGAAAGCCTTCTGTGCCTGACGGAAAATTTCATCAATGCTCTTCGTTGTATCGAGCTTTTTGTTCATCTGCGATGCATCGCCCTCATAGGCAAGTGCAAGCTGATTTTTAAGGTCAATAAACTTGTTATTGACCGGCGTTGCGGAAAGCATCAGAACCTTGGTTTTTACACCGGCGCGAACGACTTTGTTGAGCAGTTTCAGATAGCGGTTTTCTTTTGCATCCTCGCCGGACACCTCACCGCCGTTACGGAAGTTGTGACTTTCATCAATGACAACAAGGTCGTAGTTGCCCCAATTCAGGCGGTCAAGGTCAATTCCGTTTGACAGCCCATGCTCGCGGGAAAGGTCGGTGTGATAGAGAACGTCATAACGCAGCCGGTCCGCCGCAATGGGATTGTTGATATAGTTGCCTTTGTATGTATTCCAGTTCTCAGACAACTTTTTCGGGCAGAGAACAAGAACGGATTTGTTGCGGTTCTCATAATACTTGATGACCGCGAGCGCAGTAAAAGTTTTGCCAAGACCGACGCTATCAGCAAGAATACAGCCGTTGAATTTCTCAAGCTTACTGATGATGGCGAGAACAGCGTCACGCTGGAAGTTGTAAAGCATCCCCCAGATTTTGCTTTCCTTAAAGCCCGTTGCTTCATTGGGCAGCTCGTCCTCCGAAACATCATCAAGGAACTCTTTGAAGATGTTATAGAGCGCGACAAAATAGATATACTCCGGTGCGTTCTCACGATACGCGGCGGAGATATTCTCAATCACAATATCCGTGACTTCTTGCAGCTTTTTCTTGTCATTCCAGAGTTGTTCAAAAAGTCCCAGAAAGTAGTTGGCGTTCTCAAAGCTCTCAGTCTTCTGCACTGGATAATAGGCGTTGTTGCCGCGCTCACAGCCAAGATCGACAGTGGTGAATCCATTGATCGGCATATAGGTGCTTTCATCGACCGTCATGAAGCCCATCATTTGCTCCTGTGTGACGTTCGATTTGAAAACCGCCTTACGTCTGATCCAGTCCGCACACTCCTTGGCGATCGCTTTTTGGGTCAGCTCATTGCGGAGTTTTACTTCAAACTCAGTGCCATACAGACTGCTTTCTCTTGAAATGCGAGGAATATAGAACTCCCGCTGCGCCTTTGACGTCTTCTCGGTTACAAATGTTGGCGAGGTGAAAATGAAACGTAGCTCGTCAATACCCTCAAGCTGCTTTTTGAGTTCCTGATACGCATAGATTGAAAAGCAAGCGGCGGCAACGGACATCTTACTGCCTTTATGAATTTCCGCTTGCAGATCGTCCTTGACGGTCTTGTTTATGTTATCAATAATCTGCATTTCATCACCTCATTGAGACACAACCGTCTCCAATCCCAAATTATAGCATAAAGGCTGTACGAAAAACGGGACTCAGTTTCCCGCTCGCACAGCTTCGCAAATATCCCCGATGTCACAATCCAGATACTCACAAATGCGCAGCAGGACAGAGAGGGCAACATCCTCGCCCTTGTTGAGCTTACTCATTGTTCCGGCAGCAAGACCTAAATCTCTTTTCATCCTGACCTTTGTAATGTCTCGCTGGATGAGAAGCATCCAAAGTTTTTTGTAACTGATCTTCATATAAGCACCTCTTGCATTTACATCTGTAAGCTGATATAAGGAATCAGTTTATATTATAGCAGAAATAGTCGATCTTTTCAATCGGATGCTCTAAGGATTAACAAAAAAGTTCCAACTTCTTGGACTGCCCCTTTTATCCACAATCTACGCATATAAAAGCGAGCCTGACATCAAAACAGTCAGACCCGCTTGGGTTACTCGCGCTGAGAAGAACGCTCCTGTCTTTGCTCCTGATCTTCATCAATTCGGAGCAGCATATCCACATTGGCCTTAATGGTATCTATCTGCTTCATTTCTCTTTTCAACCTTGCCCGCTCATCATATAGTCTTTGTTGCTCATCAGTGATCCGTTGCTGCTCGGCTTGAAGAGCTTTGAGACTTGGCAGTTTTTGATCGCCCTGCATAGCGAGCAATGTACTTTTCGCAGCCTCGAAGATGACAAGTTCTGCTTCGTGCTTTGCCCTGAATGCTGGCTTGTCTTTGGCCTTCATGTAGGCATCGTAGACCGGTTTGAGACGCTGATAGTTGCTGATATTTTTGATGAGAGGCTGTACCTTACGAAGACGAGCTTCGATCTGTTTCAGGTCATCGCCGGTACGGGCATAGGAGCTGTGAATGTCCTCAACCTTCTTTTCAAGATCAGCATATTGCAGAAGGTTGTTTTCAGTTAGATAGTTGAGCGTTTTCGCAGCTTCTTTGAGATTGTTGATCTTCGCCCAGTGTTCATATCCCTTGCTTTCCTGAGACTTGATGCTGTTCTGAATATCAATGATAAGAGAGACACCTTTGCGGGTAGTCTGCATCTGACGCTTGCGTGGATTGCGTCCCTGAATGCGTTCCTTGATGCGTTCTTCGGTGTAGTTCTCTCCGATGGTTTTTGCTCGTGTGAAACGCTCCTGGCCTTCGGCTCGGAAGGAGATGTATTTGCCGGTTTTAATTTCATATCCGGCATCCTGCATCAGTTTCAGGAACTCATCGTAGTCCTTTGCCGTGATGATATTTCGGTCAATGGTCTGCTTGAGTTTTTGTTTCCAGCTTGTTCCTCGCTTGGCCTCGGTGTACTCTTTATAGCTCATGCCCTTGCCCTGAGAGGGAGGAATTACGGAGAGACCGTTTTCTTTGCAGAGCCGGTCGCTGACCTCGCGCATAGCATAGTAGATTTTCTTGTAACTCTTGTATGCGTGATGATCCACAAAGTCCACGGCATTGAAAATCAGGTGATTATGAACATGGTCTTTATCAATATGGGTGGTCAGCACATACTCATACTTACCACCGAGGATTTCGTCCGCAAACTGCTTGCCGATCTCATGGGCAAGCTCCGGTGATACTTCTCCGACATCAAAGGACTGGATGACATGGCGGGCAATGATTTTGACGGGATTCATTCCTTGCTGTTCGGCAATCTTTCGCGTCCATTCAAACTCCTGAGCTGCTGTCTCAGTGGCGCAGCCATAAGAAGAGATGAGCATTTTCTCATCGGTCTTTTCAGGATTCATGATGTACGCAAGAGCCTTACTCAAAGTTCCTCGGATTGCTTTGATTTTAGTAACTGCCATACTTCATCCAGCTTTCCTTTCAGCTCAACAACATCGTCCTGATAGAATCGTCCCGTCGAGTTCATTCTTCGGCAGATATTGTTAATGTTTGCTCCGATCTTATTGACCGCCGCAGCGAGTTTTTTCTGCTCGGTATAGTCTACCTGAATGATGTAGCCATCTATTGCCATCTTGCGCAGATAGGCTCCCATATTCTTCGTTTTCAGCATCTCCATTTTCCGCTCTATGATCGCCCGTTCTTCCTCGGTGACCCAGAACTTGAGCTGCACTTTCCGCGTTCTGTTTGCCATCGTTCTGTCTCCGTTCTTCGTAATTTATAAGGGTTTGGGACTATCCCAACAAGCAAAAATCAGCGGTTAAGGGGAGGGTTCCCTTAACACTTTTTTCTCCGGTGGGTACTCACCGGATTTGCTTGCTATTCTCTAAAATCGTATTCCCCCGTAGGGACTCCCCGTAAAATACCCCTTCGTAATACAACGGACAAAAGCCAATGGTTTTTGGGGGTTGGACACGAAAAAAGACGCTCGATAGCGTCTTTCTCCGTCTATATGGCAGTTACTTTATCTCCCATGTGAAAGCCACCGTGTCTGATACATCAATGTCATCAGGCTCAATCTCAGGTGCGCAGCATTTATCCATTGCTGCAAGAGGCATGAGGCAGTCTTCCATTTCGTAGCTCGTCCGCGAGACGATGTTCAGTTCACCCCAGTTATAGTCGATAGAGAGAAGTTGTCCCATCTCGCTGCCCGACGCTCTGCACAGAATCTCAGCCTTTGCTCGTGCATTCTTCGCCGCACTTTCCAGAAGTTCCTCACTGACCTTTGCTGGATTTCTCACCGTGAACGCGATGCTCAATTCGGGATTTGCTCCACTGTTGGCGATAGCGGAAATCACTTTCGCAAGCTGCTTGCTGTCAAAGTCGAAAGACAGCTTGAGACGATAAACACAAGCATATCCGGCGAACTCTTTCTTGTAGTTGCCTTGCCGATCCTTGACGCTCTCATATCGGGTATCTACATTGAAGCTGGTGGTCTTCAAGTCCTCCTTTGCATACCCCGAACGAACAGCTACATCCTGCAATTTCGATATGCGCTCAGAGGCATCTCGCATTGCCCCGTCATAGTCTTTTCGGATAGACTCTATGGTCATTGAGATGGTTATGTAGTCCGGTCTTGCTGATACATTTCCAACGCCTTGAACAGTAATTGTCCTCATCATTTTCTTCGCCCATCCTTTCTTGCGTTGTAGTCTTCGTCGATGCGCTTTTTCCAATCGGCACCGAGAGGTGCGTTGCACCGGACAGAGCAAATAGCCTTGCTCAAGACTTCGTAGTTGAGCTGCGTTCCTTTTCTGTCGGAGTGATAGTTCACGGCGCGATCTTCGCTGATACCAAAGCGTCTTGCTGTTTCAACCGCGTCAATGTTGGCGCCGAGGAACAGAAACTCCCAACCGCACTTTTCCTTCTGACGCTCGATCATCTTCTTGACATTGTCGCTGTCATAACGGCGGCTTGCATTCTCCATGCCGTCAGTCGTGATGACGAACATCGTATGCTCCGGTACATCCTCGGCTCGTGCATACTTATGGACATTGCCGATGTGGTGGATTGCCCCGCCGATAGCACCCAGAAGAGCGGTGCAGCCGCGAACCGTATAGTCCTCATCCGTCATCGGCTTGATGCTGTGAACATTCACACGGTCATGAATGACCTCGCTGGTGTTGTCAAAGAGAACCGTGGAAATCAGAGCTTCGCCCTCAGCTTTTTTCTGTTTCTCGATCATGGAGTTGAAGCCTCCGATGGTGTCAGCCTCAAGCCCACTCATAGAGCCGCTGCGGTCAAGGATGAATACGATCTCCGTCAAGATCTTTCTCATGTTCAGTACCTCCTGTATATCGTTTTTGGCTTTCAGACAAAAACAAAATATGACTGCTTGGTTTTCACCTTACAGTCATATTATACGGATTTATTCGGTTGGTTTGGTCGCATGGCAAGCGACAATTCAAATGGATTCAAGTTTTACAATGCAAACACCGGCATATTTGTTTTCGTAGTATTCCTTGCTTACATCCGAAAAATCGTTGGCGTAGAAAAACTCATATTTTTGCAATGCCGTTTGATTGGCGCACAGTCTTTTCATGTCTGCTGTTAATTTCCCATTGCTACGGTAGCTGGTTGCAGCAAAGCATTCAGCAACTATTGTTCCGTCAGTGGACTCAATATCATAGCCGCTTACATTGCCCCAATTTAGAATAAATGCTTTTTCTGGATAGAGGCACAGCAGATACTCTGTGGCGGCAAGCGTCACAAGATAAGTCTGACTTTGATTGATGACCTCGACTAAGTTTTCCGGCTTTCCAGATAAAGGCTCGGTGGCAATCTTTTCAAACTTGAATTGTCTGAAAACCTCTTGAGCATTCTCACTTTCGATAATTGCACTAATATCCCACACGCTCTTTGCGAGATTTGAAAGTATAGTTGCCTTGTATGTTCTAAGTTCGTCTGCGCTGTTAATTGTCACTGTATTTGCCATAGTTTTCTCCCTTATTGCAGTGAAGCAAATATGTGCCCTTCGATGTTTAGGATGTCATCCATCGGCATTTTCATTCCGTTCTGCATCACGATCAACCTCTCGAAGTCATCCACCTTTTTCACAGTACCGGTCACTTCAATGTAAGCTCCACCGGCTTTTCTCTCGTCCGGTTTGAAGTAGGTGAAGGTGACTTCCGGCTCATCGTCCAGACTGCGGGCGAGGATCTGAAACTTCATGTTCAGAATATTCAGAGCCTCTTCGTCCATCTCGATCTTTTCGTCTGTCAGACGCCCGGTTTCTTTGATGGCTGCGTCATAACCGGTGAGTGCTGCGAAGGGAGAAAACTGCGCCGCACGGTCTGACATGGACATCTGCGGTCTGGTGGCGGAGACATGGTGAGGCAGATTGATTATATCGTCGTACATTCAAATCCCCCTTCAAACTGGAAGTTGCCGAATTCTTCACAAAAACAATGCATCAAGGTATTAGTGGTGATTCTAATAGCAAGAGACATTGAATCGGATGCGATCATCGATACTTATTATCGCAAAACACCTTTTTCTGTGAAATAATCCATTAGGCGATTGTTAAACACTCGCTTGATATCCCTTAATGCCGAAAGAGATGAATAATCAAAGGCATATAACTGCTTTTTCTCATCTTCCGTCATTTCGCTCTCTGCAAATTGCTCAGAATACTTGATTTTTGCCTTCTCCAACAGCAAATCCAGAAATGCTGTCTTTTCTGCCATTGTAGGCTCCTCAAATTCGCATACTAAATCAAAGCGTGTTTGAAGTTCAGGAGGAATTGCTTTTTTGTATTCTACTTCGCTGAGAAGGTTTGAAGTAAAGATAATAACATATCCATCCAAGTCATACTCTCTTGCCATTGAATCCGTGAAACGGCCTTCTTCCAGCAACTCCAGAAAGAAAGAGAAAACTGGACGAGTAGTCTTTTCAAATTCATCGCAAAGCAGTACGCCTACTTTGCTCTTTTGGATTTTCTCACTTAATTCTCCGTGATTACAGCCAACATAACCTGCCGGGCTCCCAATCAAACTATTCAACGCATCTTGACTACTGTAATTCTGGAAATTGATTTTTGCTAAATAACAGTCATTCTGGAGCCCGCTTGCAATTAATCTTGCGACCTCGGTTTTTCCAATTCCAGATGCGCCAAACAGAAAAATTGAAAGAACTTTCTGCTCCTTTGCTTTGTTTAAAGAAATAAAATTCTTTAAAGTATACCGTAACCTCTCTTTGAAATAACTATGGCCGATTAAATTATGATTGAACATGTCAATGAAGGTGTCGAACGAAGAGCCATTCAAGTCCGTGACTTTTGCAAGTATACTTTCTTCAGGCATTTCCTCGCCCAAGCCAGCTAAATCGGGAAGCAACTTACAAAAAGGCTCTTGTCCATCAAAAAACAGCGGAAAATATCTTAAAAGCGTATCAACTTGTGTAGTTTGAGCAATCACCTTAACATTTGGCAAGCTGTTTAGAAGCTGCTCCAAGGCATATATCAGTGCCTTATTATCCTCTATAGCATAGGAAACAGAGGTCAAGTCCATCAACGCCATCTCTGCTGATTTATTGAATTGTTCAAATTCCTTTCTCAATTCTCCATTCGCCAGAGAAAAGGTTGCGATAGGTATATTGTGCTCTGTCGAATACTGAATAATATGGTCCAGATCTGCAAAGTTATTATACTTATAAATCTTTTGCCTCAGATATGGTTTGAAATGGGGTAATACTTCCTGCTTAGGACTCATGTCTTCTTCAGGGAAATAACTGCCGATATCTGAGATGAGGAAAGGTAACAGTTCAAGCGCACTTTCGGATATCGTTTCTTCAGCAATGATAATGGTATCCTCTGTCATCCCCTCAAAATTAATATACACTGGTTGAATGTTGTTTTTGTTGGATTGCAAATAATAAACCAACGCAGATATGTCAATGCAGACTTCGGGGCAAGTATCTATCATTTCTTTTGTTTCAACAAACGTGAAAGTAAATACTTCTCTTTCTTCTTGTATTTTCCTCAATTCCTCAAGATTGCGGTAAGTAAACAGGGTATGATCCATAGTTATTTCCTCCTCAATTTACTCAACCAAATACCAAAGCGGTTCCACCAGTGAAGTTTTGGAGCAGGGGTTTCTTCCAGTTTGAATGCCACATCTTGAATTATTGCTAAGGTGTCAACGAAATGATAGTCATCATCACTCTTTTTTGTTTCTGTGTCATGCGATACAGGCTGCGTGTTGCTTTTGATTATTTTGCTGGCAGTTTCCTCCTGCTTTTCCTTGCGAGCGCCGGCTTCTTGGAAATAGGTGAATGTATTTGAAGTAATAAATTCTTCGCCTATGATGCCTTTATAGATGCCAACGATAGATACATGACCAATAAGCAGATCGTTGATGTTGTACTTGTTCTCAAATTCCGATTGAATCTCCATTGGAATCTTAATGATGATTTCAGATACAGGTTCTTTCATACTTTCATCATATACAAGTCCCTTCAAAATATAGGCATAGTCTTGCAACATCGAACTGACCAGATTATTTACTTCCATACCTTCTACCCGCATACCCTTTAATGCATCACGGCGTAGAATAAGGAATTGCCGCAGACTTTCTTCGTTCAACAGTTCTAATTTGACGCGATCTACTTTTACAAGATCGCCCTCTACCGAGTTGTCCAATAAAGTCACAGAGGCGCACTGCTCAATGATCCTACGCAAAAGGATGGATTTGGTCGTCTTTACGTCCAAACTTTCCACTACTTTTGACGACGATGTGGAAGTTTCCCTTGCGTCCGCTGAAATAGATGCCTTTATTCCATCAAGGAACTGTTTTGTTCCTTGTGCAGAGATGGAAGATGTGAAACCATACTGTTCTTCAAAACTGCTTGATTTGTCGGTTTCAATTTTAGTAAGGATAACATTGTTGATCATCATTGCGATTTCATATACCTTACTGAAATTCAGATAGTAAATATTAAAATCACGTGATTTCTTTTTCTCGGTTGTATCCAAATGAGTTACCTCCTATATTTTATAATTCCTGTGTCAGTGGTACCCAATGCTCACCCACAATATCTTCGGCAAATTCAAATTTTCCTACGCCTTATGCCCACCAATCTGCTCATTACGATCCTTCGCCGTCGCGCCTTCCTCCAAGTTCATGCCCTTGAGGATAGCATTCTTTCCGAACTTCTTTTTGATGGTCAACATGGCTTGCTGCATTTTCCTTTCTCGCTCAAGCTCGGCGCGTTCCCGTTCCTGCTTTGCCTCAAGAGCTGCATAGTCTGTGAAGATGTCAAGCTGCTCAAAGCCGTCATTCTTCTTCGGCACATCTGCTTCGGGTAGGACATGATTTGCGACGATGTTCAACCGGCGCACGAGAAGGTTTTTATCAACGATCCGGTCAAAGAGTTCTGACGCAGCACACATTATTTTCTTCGTAGATGATGTGTGACCGTCAAGGTTGGCAGTGCCGTGAGCGTGTTTCGGTATCTGCCGCCCGTAGTGATCCTTCACGATAGCTCCGTGATACTTTTTGCTTCGTTCAGGATCGGTGAGGTTTTCTATATCATAGCCAACCGTGACAACGATCTGATCTGTAACAAGCCCTTTGTCTACCAAATCTAAGACGAGAAGATCAGCCATCTCTCGGAGGACGAGCTTGGCTTTCTCGGCAGTGTAGGGCTGGTGCAAAACCTGACCGGAGCCTAAGCTGTTGGTACTCGGTCTGTATGCTTTGATTGCCTCAATAGTGGTAGGCTCCCAGCCCCACGCATGGTCGATCAGCAACTCCGCATTCTTACCGAAGAGCTTGTATAGCTTGTCCTCGTCATGGACAGAGCATCGCGCCACATCGCCCATCGTGAACATACCGTTTTCTTCGAGCTTCTTTGCGATTCCTCGTCCAACTCGCCAGAAGTCGGTGAGCGGCTGATGTGACCACAGCTCCTGCCGGAACTTCATTTCATCAAGCTCCGCAATGCGGACTCCGTTTTTGTCGGCGGGGATGTGCTTCGCCACAATGTCCATCGCTACTTTGCTGAGGAAGAGGTTCGTCCCGATCCCGGCGGTTGCGGTGATGCCGGTTGTCTCAAGGACATCCAGAACAATCTTCATGGCGAGGTCATGGGGAGAGAGCTTGTAGGTGCTCAGGTAGTCGGTGACATCCATGAATACCTCATCAATGGAGTAGACCACAATGTCCTCCGGTGCGACATATTTCAGATAGACATTATAAATCCGGGTGCTGTACTCCATGTAGTAAGCCATGCGCGGCGGGGCGATAATGAAATCAATCGCAAGGTTCGGATTATCCAGCAGCTCGGAATGAAAGTGGGAGGACCCTTCCAGCCGACGCCCCGGCGCGTCATGCTGCCGTCCGGCATTGGCTTCCCTTACTCGCTGCTTGACCTCAAACAGACGGCCACGGCCCGAGATGCCATAGCTCTTTAAGGAGGGAGTGACGGCAAGGCAGATGGTTTTGTCGGTACGGCTCTCATCCGCAACGACGAGATTTGTGTCCATCGGATCAAGTCCGCGCTCCCGACACTCAACCGAAGCATAAAAGCTCTTGAGGTCGATTGCGATGTATGTGCGCTCCTTCATGCTCCGGTTGCCTCCTTTCAGATCGCCATATCAATTCGGCAAACTGTAATTTGTCATTTATTAACGCACCAAACGAATAAGGGAACATAACAACTCACCAATACAAGTCTTTGCCAAAGACCGCCGTATCGCAAAGCCGTATTTGCAAACTTTTCTTTCTCTCCCATAATGAAGAAACAGAAGAACACGAAAGCTGCAACAAAGCTCAAAAGCGAGATCGTTCCCATAATTATATTCGTCGCTTGGAACTGCATTATTGTCAACAGCAACGGTACAACGAGCAATGTCATAAATCCGATAGCAGAAGTTCCACCGTGAATTTTTGTTATAGCATCTTCTTCGTGTCTGTTTTCATTAAGCGGACAAAATCCCGATATGATTTCGCAACCGATTCCGTATATCGCAAGTAATATCCATATTGCGATTGCCAAGCCGCCGCTGTTTTCTTGATATAACGCATATGGAGCAATACAGAAAACAAAACCCGACAGTATGCACCACACATTATATATACATTTCACCGGGCTTTGCCGTGAACCGAGGACAGAAAGTGCCATTTCTTTATGACTATAATTTGGATAGAATTGTGCAAGCACCAGCGGTAGTAGATTGTCCACAATGAGTGTTATGCACCATATAATAATCAATGTTTTCATATTTTTTATTATCCGTTAGAAAAGATATATCTCCTACAAATTCCAGATTATCTAACTCTCATGCTCCGAGCAAGCTCTGGTCAAATGCGAACAGAGCCTCGTTTATTTCAAAGACATTGTAGTTTTCATTCTCGATGAAATACTCAATGATGATGTCAAACTTATTGGAATGAGACAGCGCAAACCCAGCCTTCATGAGCATATCCCTTGTCTCGTCCAGAGACAGCTCAAGAGCAATGGCAAAGGCAATCGCCGTAGGCTTGCTCGGTTTATAGAGCTTGTCCGAGCGGATCTTCGAGAAGAGCTTGCGGTCAATGTTCGCCTTCTTGTAGCACTCAGCGTCCGTCATACCAGACTCGTCAATCTTCCGCAGCAGCATCTCGGAAAAGCTCTCATCAATCTGACCCAGCGCCTCATCCAGAGATTTTGTCTTCTTTGGCGCTGCCATTGGCATAGGCAGGATAGGCTCGCTCGCTTCGTCAGCTTCATCGCAGACCGACGCTTCGCAAACCGGCTCCATATCACGAAGGGCATTCAACCGGCGCAGACGCACAGAATAGTTGTCGGAATGCTCGTCCACATAGTTATCGTCTATGTACTCGGCAATGTCCGCATAGAGCTTACCGCTGATCTGATATGCCTTCTTATCGAAGATGACAATATAGACGGTCATGTCGTTCTCAAGCAGTAACTCGCTGATCGTATCAATGGCAATTCTGAGTGCCTGGTCTTTCGGATAACCGTAGATGCCGGAAGAAATAAGGGGGAAAGCAACCGTCTCGCACCCGTTCTCCTTTGCCAGCACAAGGGAGGTACGATAGCAGGAAATGAGCTGGTCACGCTCTCCGTGCTTGCCGTCCCGCCAGCGGGGACCTACGGCATGAATCACATACTTGCAGGGCAACTTGTAGCCCTTCGTAATCTTGGCGCTGCCGGTTTCACAGCCACCGAGCGTTTTACATTCAGCCAGCAGCTCCGGCCCTGCAGCACGATGGATGCAGCCGTCAACACCACCACCGCCCAGAAGCGATGCGTTAGCAGCGTTGACGATTGCGTCCACTTTCATTTTTGCGATGTCATTTCTAACTATCTGTAATGGCATAGTCCACCTCTTTCTCAGGCTACAAGCCTATATATCGTCAGAGGCAGATACCATACTGCCACTGCAAGCCTGTAAATCAGGATTACATCACCGATCAGCCCTCCGAGAACGATGTTGAGCGCAACAACTCCAACAGTACCGGAGATACCAAAGCCAATCGGTATCAGTGTAAACCTCTTGCCGATGCCAAATGATACTCCGCAAAGCCAGCCATATCAGGAACAAATCTATAGTTCCATTGTTCACAAAGATACGGCTGAAAACAGAGTACAAGAACAGTGCTACAACAACTGTCAGCACAGACTTCTTGAGAAAAGTAGTTACCACTTCTTTTTTGCCATAGGCTTTCCTGTGAAGAGATTATCTGTTGGCTAACACACCATTTGGTTCACCGGCATCTTCAACATCAATACCGACTATTCTGCTAAAGGTTGCCAAAAACTCAGCAGCTAATTCTGCTTCTGTGGTGTTCTTCTTCAACTCAGCAATATCTCGGAGGATTTGCACCGCTTGAATATCGGTTAAATAACGGTGAAGACCAGAACTCCACGCCTCTTTTTCGGGTTTGTTTTCATTGGCATGATAACGCCAGAAGAGCATCTTTTCTGCTTCATGCTGAGAAAGAGAGAGTTTGAACTTGGATTGTGTTGACACAAATCCCTCTTCCTGCTCATCTCCATCATAGGTATCGTCAACCAAAAATACTGCAAATATGATTCGTTCGGCTTCGGTAGAATCCGGTTCTCGTGTTGTAAGTACACACAAGCTGCTCGGCTGCACATTCATTAACCTCATGGGCTGCCCCTTGCGTTCGCCTCGTTGCACAACACCAGCCATTGCCTTCCAATCTCTAAGCATCTGGCTTTCATAGCAGACAAATCCTCCGTCTTCTAATTCAGCCTCTAATTCATCTCTGGTAAGATTGCCGCAAAGGTAGTTGAAACAAGCGGAGTCTTCGGAACAACACCATGTTCGCTGTTCAACATCAATGTTGTATCGAATGATTCTTTCACTGCAAATTCCGTTGAAACCGATTGAAAACGAAGATTTACCTCCGTCACAGTAATTGCATTTGAATGCAATATTAGGACGCGCCACGCGTGTTCTTTTCTTTTTTTGAATTGGTACAACCTCGTGTGTCACAAAAGATTGCTTCGCAAGCAAAGCAGCCTTTTCTTGTTCGGCAGCCTCAATTTCTCCAATTACGCTTTCTTGCAGTGCCGAATCGCAGCATACAAGAAATTGCTTAAATGCAGTGGGGTATTGGAATTTTTTCTCGCCAGCATCAAAGTTGATGACTACAAGAGACTCTGTTTGAGCTGTCACAACACCAGTGCCAAAAGCCTTATGAGTTACTTTTTGACCTTTTATATCCATACAGTGCCCTCCCATGCCCTTATAAAGGTAAAATAAATTTATAGCAGAGAGCTTCTTCATAATCTCCGTTTAACTCTTTTCTCTCGTTCCAAGTTAGTTCGTTTTCATGATACTTAAAATGCCACACACTTTGGCTCTGATCTGTCCATAAAACACCGGTCGGCCAGTTTTCAGGTATGTCTCTGCAAAAGAAAACTGCTGTACCAAACACGGGGCAATTCCAATGCTGCGATGCGCCGGCAAACCCCTTTCGAGCAAAATCCACATCGCCGGAAGGACCTTCTCCGCGCTTCCAAAATTGATGTGCCAAAACGAGGACAATATCTATTCCTAAATCCGGCAAATTGCAATGTCTGATACCAAATCCATCGTAGCAGACAGCAAGGAAGATAGACTTGCCTTTAACCTTGAAAATTCTGGGATAACCCATTTCAAGTTCATTGTAGGTTTTGGCTTTCCTGATATATCCGTCTTCATCGGCGGTTGGATAAAATTTCCTTCCAATGGCTTGGATGCCTTCCTGATTCACAGCAACGGCGAGTTGGTCATTTCCATCATCACAATCAATTCCAATACAAACAGTGCTAAGGCAACCGAGAGATTTTAGAAACACGCTGAGTTGATTGCACAGTTTATTGATCTGAATTATACGCTGCTGGTCGAAGTAAAAGTAGCCAGCCGGAAAGAGGATAATATCTGCTGATTTATTTTCTCTGATGGCATCCTCCATGAACGAAAAGCGTTCGTAGTTATCAGGACAGTTTCCGGTTTGATTTCCAATAACGACGGTTACAACTTCCATTTCCTCGGACTCTGCTGTTGGAGCTGTTACTTCCTCGCTTGTGCAAGGAATGATTTCAAAGCCCAACTTTTCTAAGAACCCGTTAGTTTCAGCTCCACCGCCAAAAGCAAACGGCTCTAACTCATTTCCGTTAATAATTTTATTTGCAACAGAGATTAAGTATTTGGGTGGGTATAATTTCCCATTATATTTTAAATTATATGTCCTCGACAGTCTCGCCTTCGGGATTCCGTTTTCATCTATGTTTTGAATCGCAGCTAAAATAACTTTACGATCTATATTTTGAGGTATCATGGTTTCACTCCTTATTTCAGGAAGTCGCTCCGATGGTCAATCCGGCGAAGGTCATATCCGGTCTCAGCCAGATGCGCCACCTTCAAAGCGACTAAGTTTATGTCTGTATACATAGCTCGTGCGATCTGCTCCGAGGTATAGCCGTACTCATAGATGTATTCAAGAATGGTATCAGTATCAAGCAGGATTTCTGCGGCTACGATGTTCGCCTCATACTCTGGCTTTGTTGCCATGTCGTACAGCATGAACTCTTGAATAGCGTCATTCTTTGCCATGCTCCGGTGCAGCTGATCATGCCCGATTTCGTGTGCGCAGACAATCGTCTGCATACGAGGACTCAAATCCTTATTGATGAAAATAAAGCGATTGCGTTTGATTACTCTATACATTCCCTTGAGGGGACCGAAGTCTTCGCAGAAAAGGACTTCAATGCCCAGCTCATGTGCAATGCGAAAAGGGTCTCGTGTTCCCAGGCGATTTACAAGGTCGTTGCCTACTTTCGAGAGATATGCAGCAGTCATCGTTCCACCTCCATTCGTGGAAATAAAAGTATAGCAGAAGAGGTGTCCAACAGAACGGACTTATTCCGCTGGATCTTCGCTCTTCCGATACTTCTTGGGAGCGTACTTCTTATTCTTCGCTTTGGCGATCCAATAGGCATCATTGAGTGCTTTCATTGCACCTTCCAAAGCCTCTTCACTCAGACTGCCACCGGCGAAAAGACCGGTCACTTCGCCTACCAACTCATCAATATCTCTGGCTGCTCTCGCGCCGCCCTTCTCGTAAGCATCAGCGACATAAGCCCCGCTGCTGCCCAGCAAGTATTCTGTGGTAGTTCCGAGAGCATCTGCAATTTTCTGGACAACCTCCATGTGGACAGGCTTGCGGCTTCCAAGCTCATAATTCTGAATTGTACGCGCTGTAACTCCGGTTTTCTTAGCGAGTTCTACCTGAGTCAGACCGGCTGCAATCCTTTTTTCTTTCAGTCGCTCTTTGAAACCCATAAGGCACCTCTTTCTTTAATTTTTCGTGAGCACGAACACTTTTTCGCTAAAACCCGTTGACGCGAAACACTGTTCGCGGTATAATGATTACGCAGCACGAAACTGTGTTCGCCTATATGATACCACACGAAAGGGTGTGTGTCAATGGAAGCATGAAATAATGTTCGTGCTTTTCAGTAACTTTTTTATGAACGGAGGCTGGTTATGAATAACGCTCAGTGCAGAAAAGCGTATGTTTCGGTTAATGTTGATGTGGATGAGGAAGGCACTATTCATCCATGCTTCATCCGCTGGAAGGACGGACTCATCTTCCAGATCGACAAAGTCTTGTATAAGTGCCGCGCAACCTCAAAAAAAGTGGGAGGCGGCGGTATTCGCTACACCGTATTGATCAGAGGAAAGGAGTCGTTTCTGTTTCACGAAGGTGATAAATGGTTTGTAGAAGCGAAGGAGGGCTGCACGTGATTCTATCCCATATGCAGATCGAAGAAATAGCATCAGCCGTGACCAAGGACTTCAATGAGTTCTTTTTCGGGAAAGATGATGACAATGAGAGGTCAACTGCTCAGGCAACACCGATTGACCAGTTTGCCAAGGATTATCTCGGCTTGAGCGTTTCATTTGCGCATCTATCCTCTGACGGAAGCCTATGTGGGCTGACCGCTTATGCCGATACTGAGTACACCATAGAGGAACAGGGCGTTAAGCGGACAATCCCGCTGAAAGCAAATCAGGTTCTTTTGGATATGAGCTTTATTCAGCCTGGACAGGTTCATGCTTTGTGCGGGAAGCGCAGATTTACCCTTGCCCATGAATGCGCTCATCAAATCCTGTTCGGGATGGAAAGCGACAATGATAAGAGAACGCACGAAAGCAAATATGCCCCCAGAGCGGCATATTCGCTCCGTGATCTCAAGACCCGCGAGGATTGGAATGAATGGCAAGCAAATGTGTTAGGTGCTGCCATTCTGATGCCCAAAAGGAAATCGACATTGCCATGAGGCAATTTGCCCGTGGTCGTGTCCTCAAGAACTACGAGGGGAGGTTTAATTATGTTGATCGTTTATCCCTGACTCTGCTGTGCCAGTCTCTTGGTGTCTCTAAGTCCGCAGCCATTATCCGGCTGAGACAACTCGGTTACATCGAGGACCGTCCCTTTGCGGAGTATGACGATCCGTTGGAGGTGTGGTTGTGAGCAGAAACATCCGGGTTTCCGAGCCTTCGCCGGAAATGCAGATAAAGATACAAAGGGCGCGACGCGCCATAACAAATCAAAAAATGCGCATGATGAAATGCCCCTATTGCGGGCATAACGCCATCGCCGTATTTGAGGACACAAAAGGCCATGTCCAAGCAAAATGTAAGGCTTGTGGGCGTGAGACAGTCTTTGATGTTCTCAGCATGAGAAGGTTAAAACTCCGTCTGAAAGGCCGGAGATAATAACATACAACAAAATATTATGATAGCTGTGCTGTGGAGCCGCTGATTGGTGAGTCTTCCTAATGCCGCATGAACAGAGTTTTCGGACTCTGTTTTATCGGCATGGGATTCAAGCTCACCGTCATGCGGCTCTATTTTTGTCTCGTCCATCCGCTGCTCCGCGCCAGCGGAAAGGACAAGACAATGAAAACCCCTATCGAATTTGACTACGATCTCTGGACTACGGAGGAAGGCAAGTGCATGGTGCGCGTGAAGCTCACCGGCGAAGTATGCGAGGTCAGCAGAGAAACCATGAGAGTTCTCCGCAACGAGGAAAAGGAGCTCAGACGCTCTAAGACCGGAGTACCTATTGCCGGTTGCAAGGATGAGGATGAGACGGCAACTCTTCTTTCGCTTGATTTTGTCAGTGTGCAGGATGCAGAAGAGATGAGTCCTGCTTGGCTGGAAGACCCGAACGATTTGGAAGAAACAGTTCTCACTTCCGTTATGGAGCAGGAGTTCCGTTTGCTTCTTAGCGAACGTCAGCTTGAGGTATATCTCTACTGTCTGCTCGGCGGCATGAGCATGACGAATTACAGCAAGGCTCGTGGAATTGATGTCTCTACTGTTTTTGAAGCCAAGAGAGATGTTCAGAAAAAAGCAAAAATATTTTTTAAGGAGACCCCCAAAAACTGATGAAAAATGTCCGTTGTATTTTGAAGAGGCTTAATCGCCGCTTCACGGTTCCTTGAAAACTGAATAGTCAGTGCTGCGGATCTTTCCTCTTTTCTCGAAGCGACTTGTCTTCTGCCGCCATG
>OIWU01000351.1_pt1 | contig 59917 bp, 44 predicted proteins | sample 1587711 | NCBI WGS metagenome assembly OIWU01 (sample SAMEA3888909, study PRJEB22519) | human gut metagenome | biome: human gut; feature: human-associated habitat; material: faeces | place: Denmark | collected 2010 | reverse complement strand
TTGCAAATCTGCCTGCGCTTTTATTCTTTTTACAAAAAACTCGACATTCAGGCTAATAGCCAACTCCCGGACTTGAACCGGCCTTTCTCTCGCAGACTTCCTGTCTGCTCCTTCCAGGCGTCTCCGCTCACTGACGGCGGCTTCCTGCCGCCTTTTCCGCCCTATCCGGGCGGCGTTCGCTGCGCTACTCGGTTCAAATTCTTTTTGGATAAAAAAAATCCACTGCCGTTTTGGCGTGGATTGCAAATATATAAAGCCAACTCCCGGACTTGAACCGGCCTTCCTCTCGCAGACCTCCTGTCTGCTCCTTCCAGGCGTCTCCGCTCACTGGCGGCGGCCTCCTGCCGCCTTTTCCGCCCTATTCGGGCGGCGTTCGCTGCGCTACTCGGTTCAAATTCTTTTTGCAAAAAAAAAACCACAGCTAAATAGCGTGGATTACAAATATATAAAGCCAACTCCCGGACTTGAACCGGCCTTTCTCTCGCAGACCTCCTGTCTGCTCCTTCCAGGCGTCTCCGCTCACTGACGGCGGCTTCCTGCCGCCTTTTCCGCCCTATTCGGGCGGCGTTCGCTGCGCTACTCGGTTCAAATTCTTTTTGGGGGATAAAAAAATCCACACCTAAATAGCGTGGATTGCAAATAATTAAGCCAACTCCCGGACTTGAACCGAGTACCTACGCGTTACGAGTGCGTTGCTCTACCAGGTGAGCTAAGTTGGCGGTTATTTGGTATTGCTGTTAAGGGCCCGTTCGCCCATAGAACTGCGGGTATCTACAATTCTTTGCATGTCTGTTATGTTTGCAACAACAATGCTGTCATTATACACTTCTATTTTACGTTTTTCAACCAGTCTGTTAATTTCTTCGCGGGTTATTTCAAACGAAAGTCCTGCCCAATGAGCTATATCGCCAGTATTAACATAAAATTTTCTGGAACGTTCATTAGGGTTGTTCGGAGGATTCATTTCATCAAGAAGAATAAATACATCTGCAATGCGGGCCTGCAAATCTTTTATGGCAAGAATCTTAAAACGTCTTCGCTGGTCGTAAATGCGCTTGCAGAACAGTTTAAGAAGGTTCAGGGCAAGAACTGCATTTCCGGTAACAATTGATTCAAAATTTTCTTTGCTGAATTCAAGGCATTTTACCGAAGTCTTTGCCATACAGGTCGCGGAACGCGGAGAATTATCAAGGATAGCCATTTCTCCAAAAAATTCACCCGGCTTTAGAATATCAAGATTTTTTTCAGTTCCATTCACATACTTCATAAGCTGAACAGAACCCCTCTGAATCAAATAAAAAGTGTCGCCCGGTTCAAATTCAGAAATAACAACCTGTCCCGGCGCATATTTTTTTGCAAAACGTTCAAACGCAGAAAGCTCAAACTGCTTCAGCGCGCCAAGACCACCATCCTCAGGAGCCTCATATTTTGGCATTCCGCGCTTTTCAAGATACATCTGGCTTGCCGCAAACAGTTTTTTAACATGCTCAATATAAGGCGACTGTGGAAAACGTTTTAAATATTTCAGGCAGACATCGTAGCAGGAAACAAATTCCTCATCTTCAAAAAAACTTTTTGCAACGGCAAGCATTCCTGCCTGCGGACTTTCAGGAGTCGAATTAAGAATCTGCTCTATCCGTTTGTGTATCTGTCTTAACTGCGCTGAAAAAACACGGAGCATTTTCATGATAATCTGTTTGTTTCCGCTAAAATTCTTTTCAAATTCTGGAACTGTAAGCGCAATAACCTGGCTGTCCTGAAGAACAGTTGCGGTTTCTTCACGAGGAAAACGCCCCAAGGCCGACTTTACCCCAAAAAATTCACCGGGCTTAACTTGGTTTGTAACAGTAATTTTTGTTTCCGGATCAATGCTGGTAAGAATTATCGTTCCGCTTTGAAGAATATAAATTTTATCATCTTTGTCATCTTCAAAATAAACAATAGAACCTTTTGAAAAATTTACTAACTTTGGCATTTGACTCTCCAAACCAGATAATTTTACAAATTGTACCATAATGAATAATTTTGTGCTATGCTGAATTTATGATTGATTTGCATACTCACACAACTGCTTCCGACGGTCAGTACACGCCGGAGGAACTGGTTTACAAGGCCGCGGAAAAAAATATTTCCGTACTTGCAATCACTGACCACGACACAATTTCCGGACTGGAAGAAGGCGCGGAAGCCTGCAAAAAAACAGGAATCACATTTGTTCCCGGAATCGAAATAAACATCCAGCGTCCAAACTGCGAATTTCACCTGCTTGGACTTGGCTTGAATTTGAACGGAATTTCAGAAAGCCTCAATAAGCTTTTAAAAGAACTGATAGAAAGCCGGCACGAAAGAAATGAATTCATAGTTTCCAAAATGCGCAGTTCTGGAATAAAAACAACCGTCGAAGAAATTCAGGCGGAATTTCCAGATCAAGTCTTAGGACGGCCTCATTTTGCAAGCTGGCTGACAAATCATCATTATGTAAAAAACCGTCAGGCTGCGTTCGATAAATTTCTTGCGCGGGACAGACCGTGGTACGTTGAAAGAGCCGGCGCAGACCTTGACGAAGCCGTAAAGGCAATCTACGAATCAGGCGGCGTTCCGATCATCGCGCATCCGCTTTCGCTTTATCTTTCCTGGTCTAAAATCGAACCGGTTTTAGCTGATTTTTTTGAACGCGGAGTAAAAGGAATGGAATGTTTTCATCCGGGCGCCAGGGTTACGGAATGCCTTAGGCTTCAGGAAATCGCCAGAAAACTGGGATTTTTTGTTACGGCAGGAAGCGATTTTCATGGTGAAAAAGTACGCTTAGACAGACGGCCGGGGCACACTTGCGGCGGAAAAATAATCGAAGACAAATACTATTACGAAGAACTAAAGCCGTTCCTTGAAAAACTTTAAAAGGGCAAAATCCAAGTTTTTACAAATTGCAAATTCGCCTACGATTTTGCGCATTTTCCACCAAGCGCGAGGAATCAAGCCTAAAAAAAACAAAAAAAATGCAATTCATTTCAGAATCTGCAAAAAAAATCTCTATATATTCAGTAAGCACAAAAAGTGTATTTAAATTCAAACTTATTTTTACAGAAGGTTTTTATGCAGATTTATTCATTTTCTCCGTTTGGATACGAAGGTTCACTTGTAACCGTAGAAGTTGACTTACGCCGTGGAATTCCGGCAATCGATCTGGTGGGGCTGGCAGACGGAGCAGTAAAAGAAGCCCGGGAGCGGATGCAGGCCGCGATAAGAAATTCCGGACTAGATTTTCCGCCGGAAAGAATTCTTATCAGCCTTTCACCTGCCGACCTGAAAAAAGAAGGCGCAGGGTTCGACCTGCCGATTGCGCTAGGTGTTCTGTGCGCAAAACAAAGCGATTCAGAAACTGAAAATCCCCAGCCCGGCGATACACCCGTTTTGATTATGGGCGAACTTGAGCTAAGCGGAAAAATACGTCCGGTCCGCGGAGTCCATGCCGCCGCTTCAACAGCGGCCAGCGGAGGAATAATGAGATGCATCGTTCCTTCCGCAAATGCAAATGAGGCCAGAGAAGTTCCCGGAATGAAAGTTTTTGGCGCGGATTCCCTGGAAGAAGCCTTCGCGGCTCTTTCAAATCCGGAAATTTTTACAGAACGCCCATTAAATGCGACCGGAAAGGAAGCGGAAATTCCGGAAAACTGCGAGTCTGTAGACGGAGTTCTTTTTCAAAAAGTTACTCCAGACATGGAATTTTCAAACATAAACGGACAGAAAAAACTAATCCGGGCTTTACAGATTGCCGCGGCCGGCGGACACAACCTGATTGCCGTAGGCGCGCCAGGCTGCGGAAAAACACTTTGCCTTCAAAAATTTCCCGCGCTTCTTCCGCTGCTTACAACAGAAGAAGCGCAACCTGTAACAAGAATTCTGTCGCTTGCAGGACTTCTTTCCGCAAAACAATCCCTTGTGCGAGTTCCGCCATTCAGAATTCCCCACCAGACGGCAACCATAGAAGGAATTTGCGGCGGCGGAACTTTGTGCAGACCGGGAGAAATCTCTCTGGCGCACAACGGAGTCCTTTTTCTTGACGAAGCAGCCGAATTCAGAACGAGCGTCCTTCAAATGCTCAGAGTTCCCCTTGAATCCGGAAAAATAACAATTTCCAGGGCAGGCCGTTCCACAGTTTTTCCGGCGGCGTTCCAGCTTTTAATGGCGACAAATCCATGCCCATGCGGAAATTTCGGATCAGAAACAAAACTTTGCCTTTGCAGCTCTCGTTCAATTGAAATGTACTGGAAAAAAATCTCCGCGCCATTGCTTGACCGCATTGACATCAGAATTTCCGTGGCAAACGAAATAGAAAAAAATAAAAACGAGCAGGAAGACAAGGAAAATTTAAAATCTTTTTCAACAGAATTCCTGCGGCGCGAAATCGCACAGGCTGTAAAAACACAAAGAAAACGTCAAGGCAAAAAAAACGCGTACCTTACGCCAGCCGAAATCGCCGGATTATGCAAAACTTCTTCCGAAACGCAGTCATTCTTAAACAGCTCCGCAGAAAAATTCAGTTTTTCGCCAAGAGCGACAGCCAGCTGCCTGAAACTTGCAAGAACAATCGCAGACATTAGCGGCTCAGAAACAATTGAAACAGAGCACATGAAAGAAGCGGTGATGCTAAGGAAAGCGTTCAACAATTTTATGGAAACAGAATAGCGGATTTCAATGTCACAACTGAAAACCGGCCCGGAACGCGCGGACATACTCTGGCAAAAAAAAAGGTCTTGCAAAAGCAAGACCTTATACCGGAGAAGAGACTTGAACTCTTACGCCATTGCTGACAAAAGATTTTGAGTCTTTCGTGTCTACCATTCCACCACTCCGGCGAATGGTATTATAATATCAGAATTACAAGTCTTTTTCAAGTGCAAATGCTTTGATATAATTTTTTTCAGGAAATTTTATGGACAATATTACAAAATGCGCGCAAGAAATTTTAAAGGATATATTCGGATACGATTCTTTCCGGCCACTGCAACTTGAAATAATAAAAAACCTGCTTGCCGGAAAAGACACGCTTGCCATAATGCCCACAGGCGGCGGAAAATCATTGTGCTACCAGATTCCCGCTTTAATTTTCAAAGGAATTACAATAGTTGTCTCTCCGCTGATTTCACTTATGCAGGACCAGGTTTCATCGCTAAAAGAAAATGGAGTTCCTGCCGAATTTCTGAACAGTTCACTGGAATTTTCCGAATATCTTGAAACCGTAAAAAAACTTAAAGACGGCGAAATAAAAATTGTTTACGTTTCCCCGGAAGGACTTGCGTCAGACAAAATGATGGGCATCTTCCATGAATGTTCAATGCCGATAAACTGCATAACGATTGACGAGGCGCACTGCGTAAGCGAATGGGGACACGATTTCCGCCCGGATTATCTTTCAATCTCGAATGTAAGAAAACACTTTCCGAACGCAGTCTGCCTGGCTCTTACAGCTACGGCCACAGCATCAGTCCAGCAGGACATCATAAAAAACCTTCAGCTTTACAGACCGACTGTCTTTACAGCAAGCTTTAACCGTAAAAATATTTTTCTTGAGGTAAAACCTAAAAAAAACGCCTTGTCGCAGGTAATTGAATGCATTGAAAAGCACAAGGACGAAAGCGGAATAATCTACTGCTTTTCAAGAAAATCCGTCGACGAGCTTACCATGAAACTTCACAACGAAGGCTATTCCGTCTTAAATTACCACGCAGGGCTTTCCGACATCCAGAGAACTAAAAACCAGAATCTCTTCATAAAAGACAAAGTCCGCATTATTGTTGCGACCGTGGCCTTCGGAATGGGAATCAACAAGCCGAACGTCCGGTTTGTAATCCACTACGACATGGCAAAATCCCTTGAAGAATACTATCAGGAAATCGGCAGGGCCGGCCGTGACGGACTGGAATCCCACGCGCTGCTTCTGTACAGTCCGGGCGACATTCATAAAATCAGATTCTTTTTTAACGAAGCCGCCGACCCGGAAAAATCCGAGCGGCTCTTGCAGGGAATGATAAATTACGCAAAAGCCAGAACCTGCCGAAGGCGCGCGCTGCTTTCATATTTCGGAGAAAATTTTTCCGGAGCAGACACTTCCGCAGACGAATGCTGCGACATCTGCGCAGCCGGACCGGTCAACCTTACTGACGTAACAATTCCTTCCCAAAAACTGATGAGCTGCATTTTCCGGCTAAAACAACATTACGGCGCGGCTTATGTAATCGATGTGCTTCTAGGTTCAAAACAAAAACGGATAATGGAAAACCATCACAATGAACTTTCAACATGGGGAATCGGAAAAGAACTGGAAAAATCAGACTGGTTTGAGCTTACAGACTTGCTGATTGAAACCGGATACATTTTAAAAGTCGGAGAATACAATGTGCTTGCTGTCTCAAAAATGGGCGCGCTCGCGTTAACAAACAGAACGCAGATAAAACTTCCAGTTCAATTGAATTTTAAGAATATTATAAACGCGCCTAAACAGAAGCCTTCGTTCGTACTGCATAAAAAGAATGAATTCTTAAAAAACCTTTCTGAAAAAGATACAGAACTTTACAATGCAATAAAACAATGGCGAAATTCTACAGCCGAAAAAGAAAATATTGCTCCTTATATGATTTTTGGAGACAAGACAATAGAAGAACTTGTTGAAAAAAAGCCAGCCAGCGAAAAAGAACTTCTTTCTGTTTTTGGAATAGGAACTGTAAAGGCAGAAAAAATAGGTGCTCCGGTTCTACGGATAATAGGAAATCACATTTAGACTTATTTTCTGCCTATAAAAAAAGAGGATGTCCAATAAGTATCTTTTATGTCATTTTCGGGCTTGACCCGAAAATCTGAATGTATATATTACAATCATTTCAAGATTATTGCATCAAGTACGCAAATGACATTTGGGACTTATTGGACATCACCCAATATATGTAAACGGACTGCGGCTTTGCCATGACCAGCCCGAAAAAAAAGGACTGCCTTTTGAGCAATCCTTTCAAGGTGTGGATTGGAGTCGAACCAACCAATGACGGTTTTGCAGACCGATCCCTTACCGCTTGGGTACCACACCAAATGTTTTTGTATTATGACAGAAAAAGAAAACTTTGTCTAGCACGAAAGTCCGGGATTTCGTTTTAATATCTCTTTTTGCACAAAATCTTTTTCCTCCTCAGAAGAAAAAATAAACTGCTCGGCAGAATTCCTTTCGGTTTTCACAAGCAATATCCGCGGATCAATCTCCGGCGAGGAAGAAAATTCAGAAGCTCCGCCTTCATTTGAGGCTGACAAAAGCGGAAGCGCAAGTATTTTTTCAAACGGCAAAAAATGTCCGTTTCCAATAAGTCCGTTTTCATAAAGGCCGCAAAATCCGTTCGCTAAAATCTCGTTAAAACTCATGTAACAGCCCAAAAGCGCAACAAGACATACAACAGAATCAGTAAAAACACCAAGACTTTTTACCCCGATAATAAAAACCAAAAGCGCGGAAAAAATCATAGTCAGAATCTGAAACAGAATATTCTTTTTTTTAAAGGAAATTATAATTTTTCCGGCTGATTTTACCATAATCTTTGTCTTAACCAGGACAAAAACAAGAATCAAAAAATACAAAACCGCGGAAACTGCGGAAATCAAATTAAAACCATTCAAATTCATAATTTTCTCCAGTCTATCGGAAAGCCAGCCAGTACGACAGCGCTTTTTTCGCAGATTCAAAAGCAAGCGGAAGTTTTTCAATATCATCCTTGGAGTCGATTTTTTTTACGGCAAAGCCCGAAACCTCAGAATCCTGGCCATGAAGTCTCTTTATAAGCTCATGCACATTTCCTTCACCTGCAGGAATTGAAGCGTCAAAAAACAAGTCGCATGTCTTATACGCAATATTTTTATACAGATAATCATTCGGAAAACTGCAAAGATATTTTACTTTTTCAGGCTGAACTCCAGTTTCTTCCAGACATTCACGGACAACCGCCTGCTCCGCAGTTTCATCCCTGTCTACAAAACCTCCCGGCAACGCCAGGAATCCTTTCCGCGGCTCTTTTGCGCGAATCTCAAAAAGCACATTGTTTTCCGCATCTGAAATAATCGCCCCGACCGCAGCCGCGACATTGTTGTACAAATCAAAGCCGCAGTCAGCGCAAAACCATTTTTTATTTTCAATATAACTGATATTTTTTCCGCCGCATTCAGGACAGAAATTAAATTTATTTCCAATCATTTAAAACCTCGCGCGGTAAGCGCATACGACAAAGACTCGGCCCTTTTCAGCGACTGAACAATAAGCGGAACCAGCAAAGGAACGACAGCCCGGATTTTTCCAAAAAGACCTTTCGCCTTGCCAAGTCCGCCGCGCACAAGCTGAGTCTTTACAATACAGGTCGCCTCATCCAGGAGCAGCGGAAGAAAGCGGAAAATTATTTCCATAGTAACAAGAATATATTTTGAAGGAATCCTGAACAGGCGCAAAGGCGCAAGCAAATCAGAAAAACCTTTCACAAGCTGAATCTCATCAATTGAACACGCGAATCCGCAAATCAGGCACATCGCACTTTCTGTACGCAGCAAAACTTTTATGCAGCTCAGAATTTTTGAAGGCGTAACCGTAAAAAAACGAAAATCGCAGTAACGGATTTCATCAGGCAAGACAGGCGCAAAAACCATCTGAAAAAGACAGAAAAACAAAAGAAGCGGAACAATTTTTATAATCGCCGCAAAAAGTTTTTTTGCAGGATATTTTGCAAGCAGCGCGTAACAGATTCCCAAAAGAAAGAAAATTCCACAGGCAGGCAGAGGACGAATAACCAGCGCAGAACAAAAAAGCCCAAGAAACAAGATATATTTCAGAACCGCAGGAAGTTTTCCTATAGCCCCGGATTTTCCAGCCTTTTCAGAAAAACTGAATTTTTGGATTCGCTCCAGAACCGACAGAGCCGGAATACGCTGCATTTCAGGCAGCGCGGAAGAAACCTGCTCTTCCCGGCAAAATATTTTTTCCGCAGAAAGATTTAACACACGGTCGGCAAAGGCAGCCTCATCACGCTGATGCGTACTAAAAAGCACGGTTTTTCCCTGAGAAGCAAGCTCCTTCATCAGGTTCATAACTTTATTCCTGGACTCTCCATCCAATGCCGCCGTAGGCTCATCGAACAAAATAATGTCAGAATCCATCGCCACAATGCCGGCAACAGCCAGCCGCTTTTTTTCTCCGCCAGAAAGACAAAAAGTCTGCCTGTCCGCAAATTTTTCAAAATCAAGATTACACTGATCCATTGATTTTTTTACAATTTCTTTAAGCTTTTTACCGCGGACACCCTTGTTTCCAGGCCCGTAGGCAACATCGTCTGCGGCAAAATTTTCAAAAAGCGCGGAATCGCTGTTCTGCTGGGCAATAACAGGGCGTTCTGTACAATAGATTTTTCCAGAATCGCTGGCTCGCAGCCCGGAAAGAATTTCCAGCAGAGTTGATTTTCCGCAGCCAGAAGGTCCGACAAGCGCGGTAAGAGAACCTTCATACAAATCCAATGAAATATTTTCTAAAACAGGAATGTCTTTTTTATAAGAAAAATTCAAATTGCGGGCAGAAAGAACGATTTTTTTTCCGTCCGGCGACCATTTGCTGGAATTTACAGGAAGTTTTTTGCCGGTCAGCTTTTCAACAAGTTTTTCATCCGCAAGAAATTCCGCAGAAGTTCCTGTCCATGAAATTTTTCCATTTTTCATCAGAATCACATCTCTTGCACGGCAGACAGCCTCCAAATCATGGCTTATATGAAGAACCGTAATTCCCTTGCTGTTTATAGAATCAATAAAATTATACATTTCTTCCCGGGACTTTGGATCCAGCATAGAAAACGCTTCGTCCAGAATCAAAATATCGGGATCCATGGCAAGGATTCCGCTCAAAGCGACTTTTTGAGTCTGCCCAAGGGAAAGATTCATCGTCCGGTGGTTCGCAAAATCCAACATTCCAGTAACGCCAAGACTTTCAATCACGTTCAGCTCAACTTCCGGCTTTGGAAAACCAAGATTTTTCGGACCAAATTCCGTATCCTGAAAAACAACTCCGCAAATAATCTGGTCTTTTGGCGACTGAAAAATAATCCCGACACGAAGATTCTCTTCTATTTTCACAGAGCCTTTCTGCGGTTCAAAAAGACCTGCCACAATCCTTGCGACCGTGCTTTTTCCGCTGCCGTTTTTTCCCGACAGAACAGTGTAAGAACCATGCTTCAGCTCAAAACTTACGTTGTTAACCGCCGCACTTTCAGCATTTTCATAAGAGAAATATAAATTGTTCACTTGAACCGCAGGCATGACGCTATTCTATAAAAAACTTATGCACATTTGCAAGCACAGTTTTGTTTTTAATTTGTGGAAAGAATGTGGATAACTTTTTGTCAATAGTCTTTTTATTAAAAATTATATATTTTTTATAATACTGATTTTTAATCATTTTTCTATTTTATTATATTACAACAAATTAGCTAATTTATTTTTGTTATTTTTATTTTTTTATAATACCAAGAAATAGATGATAACAAAAAATTAACCCATTTCTCGGTGGATAACTTGTGTACAAGTTGTGATTCTTCCGTTGAAAAACCGCCGCCCCTTATCCCAGGGAAACAGCGCCTTTTTCATCAATCGCAAGAATTGACTTACATTCTGAACAGCGGAAACGTCCGGCTCTTGTGGCGCGCAGATGCTTATTGCACATAGGACAGGCAAATACCTTCGGGAACACGCTTTCAAGCGGCTGAACACCCTGATGAAAATAACTTACAGCATCTTCTGCTGAATCCTTGATATTAAAAAACTGCGCAAATCCAAGAAGCTGGAAAACCTCGTAAACTTTCGGCTGAATTTCAAGAAGAACAATATCTCCTCCCTTTGGCTTCAGCATTTTTAAAAACGAAGTAAAAGAACCAATTCCGGTTGAAGAAACGTAATTCAACGCAGAACAGTTAAAAATCAAATTAATAAAGCCTGCTTCAACAACTTTTGTTATTTTTTTCTGAAAAAAACTTGAATTATAAGTATCAATATATCCGTTCAAATAAACTCTAAGACCATTAGAAACAGAATCAATTTTTTCCAGGGAAATCTTAAGACTGTCATCTTTTTCGTTATCAAAACCAGGAACTATACTGTTATTATTATCATTCATATATCGCAGACTCCGTTCATAGAATAAAATCTGCCTTTCAGTTTACAACAATTTATATCTTAGGTCAAATTAGAATTAAGAATTAAGCAGGGCAAACGCATTATAAATAATTTAAGTAAACTTTGCGCGAAGGAACGGTTTCGTGGTCAAAAACACTCTGATTGTTGAGACCGCGAGAGCGGTCAATTCTATAGTTACTTTGCAACAATCAGCGTGTAGCGCATTATTGCGCGATTTTGAACCACGAAACCGTGACTGGGAGCAAGTTTTTTGCTGAATACATTTATAATGCATTTGCCCGGAAGAATTAAGAATATGGAATTATTTTAAATCTGGTAATATACTAAGCCCTATGAATTTAGATAAAGTTTACATTGTTTTAGACCATCCAGACGAATGCAGAAATATCGGCTCAGCGTGCCGTGCCATGGCAAACAGCGACATAACTCATCTTAGAATAGTCGGAAAAAAAGAAGATTACGACCAGGAAAAAGTCCACATACTTGCAATCCATGCGGCTTATATTTACGACAATGCCGAATTTTTTGATTCCATTACGGAAGCCACAAAAGACTGTTCGATTGCGGCAGGAACTACGCGCAGAAGAGGCCAATACCGGAAGGGAAAACTTCTTTTACCGGAAGAATTCGCAGAAATCACAAGAAATCATACCGGAACAAAAGAAACTGAAGGCGCGAATATTGCTGTTGTCTTTGGAAACGAACGCACCGGACTTACAGATTCCCAGCTGAAAGAATGCACTCTGGGAGTTACAATTCCTTCAAGCGAAAATTTCGGCTCGCTGAACCTTTCCCATGCAGTCCAGATTATCTGCTACCACCTTTTCAGGGAAAAGAACTCGGGATTAACCGGCTACACACCTCTTTCCCTGGACAGACTGGACAAAACAGTCAGCACAATCGCCGATGATTTGCAAAAAATAGGTTTTTTCAAAATCACAGGACGGCAGGACATGGAATCCTTCTGGAGGAGCATTCTTTCGCGGGCGGCAATGTCGGAAAGCGAAGCGCAATACATTGAAAAAGTTTTTAACAAAGCCGCCGGTTTAGCCTGCAAAAAATAAATGCCCTTCCCCGAAAGACGTCGGGGAATCCACGCCCTAATCAGCCGGCAAAAATCAAATCATCCGGTCCTATGATTTTTTTGCTTTCGCCACGGACGGAGCAAGTCAACGCAAGGCAATATTCAAGTTCCCTGACATTGCCTGTCCAATGCTTTTCCTTTAGCGCATCAATCGCTTCCTTAGAAAAGACAATTGAATCAAATCCGTTTTCAGCAAGAAAATTCAGAACAAGTGCATCTATATCTTCTTTTCTGGAATTCAAGGAAGGGATTGAAATAATCTTCCCCTTCAGACGCTCATAAAAATCACGCCTAAAAAGTCCGTTCTTTACCCTTTCCTCTAAATTAACATTTGTCGCGCTTATTATGCGCACATCTGAATAGCTTTCCTTTGTAGAACCCACCCTGCAGAAGCAGCCGGAATCAAGAAATTTCAAAAGCTTCGCCTGAACCGGCAGCGGAATTTCAGAGACTTCATCAAAAAGAACAGTTCCACCATCCAGCTCCTGAAGTATCCCCTGTTTATCCTTCGCGCCTGTAAAAGCCCCGGAAACAGAGCCGAACAGCTCCGCCTCTGCAATTTCCGGCTGAATGCAAGGCATATTTATTCTCCTGAAACGTTTGGTTTTCCTCATAGAAATTGAATGAATAAGCTCGGCAGCCAGCGTTTTTCCAGTGCCGGACTCACCTTCAATAATCAGCGGCAAATCAGTTTTTCCATAAGTATAAAAATTATTTCTTAAGGATTTTGTAGAGAACGAATTTCCGGCAAAACGCTTCAAAGTCGGCGGAATCTGTTCAGAAACATTTTCTGCGTCAAAAACATTTTCAACCGGGGGAAATCCGCCAAGATGATTCAACGCGACAACGCCATCGCACGGAAAAGGAATAAAATTGAGACAGATATTTTCCGAATTTACCAGAAATTTTAAATCCGAATAAACTGAGTCAATAAAAAAAACTTTTTGCAATGAAATATATTTCTCACTTGTAAAAAAATTGATTTCATCAAGTCGAACAGCCGGCAGAGTATCAACTATTACCGGGAAATGTGAAACTTTTCCAGTCTGCTGAAAATGCCGTGAAAAAGAACTTGTGTTTGGGTAAACTTTTAACAGACAGCTGCTGTTCAATAATTTTTCAAAAAAGGCGATTACTTCCGTCCTTTTTGAAATTAAATAAATTTGCGACAAACCGACAGAAACCAACTTGCCCCTCCCTAGGCAATCTTTTCTTTTTCCCCAGAAAAAAAAATATCACCGATTTACTTTTTTAATATTCTATAAAAGAGCAGAATAAGCATATATTTTAGAAAAGGAAGAATCAAAAGAATCTTGAACGGATTCCTTATGATTTCATGGAAAATTTCATGTCCCCGCTCAAAAGTTTTTTCATCAACTCTTTTTATGCGCTTTGAAAAAATTCCAAATGCTTCCCTATAATAAATAAAAATGCTGGAAGAGAACTGGTTTCTGCGTTTATAAGACCAGCAGTTTTTATCTTTTATACCTTCGCTTACAAGAACAAGGGATGGAGACGCTTTATAAATAGACTTGACAATATCGTTTTCCATGTTTTTAGGATAATAGCCAATATAACGTCCTACAATTCTAAGATTCGGATAAGTGGCATGAAGATTTTTTTCGGCGGCATGCAGAGTCTGGCCACGGGAACCAAGAAGATACAATGATTTAAAATGAGAATCAAGAACCGAAAGAATATTTATGACTGCGGAAAAAGGATTGTACCTTACTGGAATTTCTTTTTTCAGAAAACTCGCGCCACGGATGATACTTTTTGAAACAGGAATTATCAAATCAGCATTATTCACGCAATCTTGAAATTCGCCGCGACGCCGGGCCTTAAGCAAATCCCAGACAGAAAGAAAAATAATCTGTTTTGTTCCGGGCTTTGCAAGGAGTTCCAGAATTTCAATCTCCAAATCTTCAGGACGAAGAATATCAACCGGCACATCTAAAATTTTATTTCTCTGGATCCCCATAATTTCCCCAAACGCATTTTATACAAATTTTCACTACTGTCCAAAATAAAAGCACTTTTTAACCCCTGTAATCCGTGACAAGATTTTATCAGCAAATAATAATTTATCACATAAGGAATTACAGATATTAACAAGTATAACACATTGCTCGGACAGCTGCTATAATTTGAGCCAAGCCCCATGGCAACCGCATTATAAACATCGCAGGACTTTTAATAAATATTTTTCATCAGCTTTCATAAGGAATCTTTTATCTTTATGACCTCTTCCAATGAAAGCCCTGTGCATTCAGCGATTATTTCCGCCGATATGTTTTTCTCAAGCATCTTTTTCGCGGTTTCAATCGCTTTCTTACGTTCTCCAGCTAGAAGTCCTTTTGCTTCGCCTAGAGCCATTCCTTCCTTTAAGCCGGCTTGCCTTGCGTCGTGAAGTGGCAGTGCATCCATCATATAGTCGCTCCTGAAAATCTCGTTGATTTTGAGCCTTTCGACGCGCCGGTCGATGTCCTCTGTGAGATAGTCGGAAGGCCTTCCACTACAAAGATAACCCAAGAATCCCTTTATTTCAAGATTTTTTTCGGACGCAAAGGCGCTCGCGTTAAAAAAGAGCTTGTTGATTCCGTCGTTCAGGGTAAAATCGTTCTTTTCCTTGCAGACCGTGTTGAACGTGTAGACTGGCAACCCCAGCCCGAAAGGGTCTTTTGTGCACAGAAAGATAACGTAGCTTTCTTTTAGCGTCGCATAGTCGCTTCCGGCAATCATGGAGTCGATGTCTATCATGCTCTGATAGTACCGCATTCGGCGAGGCAAATCTTTTGGAATAGAGGTCTGCATTTCTATATCGAAGATTCTGTCTGAATCCTTTACGTAGACATCCATGCGGACGCCGTGCGCGCTGTAGTAAGGCCGGATTTCCTTCTGCAGCTCAGGATACTCAATCCGCTCGACCTTGATTCCAAGAAGCCGCTCGATGACTCCCTTGCAGAGGTCGGGGTTTTTCATCACGCGGCAGAACATAAAGTCGTCTGTGAAGCGAAGCTCCTCGACCGGCTTTATGCGGTAGATATTGTTTTCGTTTTTGTTCATATAACCTTATATAGCGAATAAAGTGCGGAAACTGAAATGAACGCGCAAAAAAAAAGTGAAATTCGGCGGATTTTTACATAGCCTTAATTTAGAGTTTTTTTTGCAAATTATGAAAGAACGCTCTCGGCAGATTTCCAATTTGCTCAGATGGATTTGGCTCGCGCTACGCTTGTATTAATTCGGGTGCTCCGCACTTTAATTAATTCAATCGCCAAAAATCTTCTCAAATTGCAAATCTGCCTGCGCTTTTATTCTTTTTACAAAAAAACCGGCATTCAGGCTAAACAGCGGCGTTCCTATCAGCAGATTTTATAATCCATAGCGGGACTTATAAAATCTGCTTGGACAGCCGCAACAAATTTCATTGGTTCAACGCAGACTGAACAGCAGCGATTCCGTAAAGAGCAGCAGTCTCGCAGCGTAAAATATTTCCCGGAAAATGGACAGCGTAAAATCCTGCAGAAATCAGCGCATCAATTTCCTCCGGACTTATTCCGCCTTCGCAGCCAACTGCAATCGCGATTTTTTTTATTTTTTTGTTTTTTTCAGCGTCAAAGATTTCTTTTAAGGAGACAGTTTTTTCACTTCTTTCCCAGAGCGCAACCGCAACGTTCTTTTCCTCGGCAGAAAGTGAAGAAGTATTTTTTTTCCAGAATAAAATCGCTTCTTCCGTAGTAAGCGGCTCCAGAATCTCAGTTTCAACAGGAGAACCGCTCTGCTGCCGCGCCTCCCGGACAATCCGTTCAAGCCGCTCTTTTTTTGAATGTTGCATTGAAAGAACATTCTGCTTTTGCGAAAATTCCCCTGAAACCGGAATAACGAACTTTACGCCGCATTCAGTCGCCTGCCTTATGATTTGTTCCATTTTTACAGGCTTTGCAATGTACTGAAAAAGAAAATATTCCGTGTCCGGCAGGGATTTCTGAATTTCCTGAGCTTTTGTTCCACGCGTAATGTCATCATCACAGGAATTTTCTGTTTTTTCCGGATTTCCACATACCTGGACAAGAATTTCCCTGGAATTTTCGTCTATCTTGCATACAGTTGTATTCCGCAAAGTTCCATCAGAAAAGCGGACAGCCAGCATATCTCCGGATTTTAATCGCAAGACCTGCCTAAGATAACGAAAGTCTTTCCCATAAATGCGAAGAAACCCCTTTTTATCAGGAAATTCAGAAGAAATAAACTGACGCATTATTCAGCCTTTTTTGAATTTTCCGCTTCTTCCTGCAGTTCCGCAGCCTTTTTTGCCTCTGCTTCCGCCTGAAGCTCTTTCAGCGTTTTTGTTGACTTAAGAAGCGCCTCAAAATCTTCCGTGCCATTCAAAAGCTCAAGCGCGGCATTCAGCTGAATATCGTAATCAAGGTCGTAAAGAGCAGTCGGTTTTGTCCTGTTCACCTGGATTCTTATAATCCGGCGCAACAAACGAGAATCAAGGCTGTATTCTTTTTTAAGCTCTTCTGCATAGGCCGCAATCTCCTTTTCAGTCATATCCGGGTGCTCTTCAACATACGGAACAATCACATTCGCTTCCAGCAGGCTTGAATAATTCTTTTCATCATCCTCCGTAAGCTTTGGATACAGAACTTCTTTATCCGGCTGAATTCCAACCTTATCGATGTTAGTATCGCTAGGCGTGTAATAGCGGGCAACCGTCATCTTGACTTCTTCGCTTGCACCCAGCGGAATCACCTGCTGAACAGAACCTTTTCCGTAGCTTTTTGCGCCAACAAGATATGCAAGGTGATTGTCTTTCAACGCTCCGGCAACAATTTCTGATGCGCTCGCAGAACCCTGGTTTATAAGCACAACCATAGGAATTCCGCGGAGCTGAGTTTTATCCTTGCTCGCCTTGTAAACCGCATTTTCAAAATCAAGGCGGCTTTTTGTCGTAACAATCGGGCCTTCATCAATAAATTTATCCGCAACAGCAACTGCGCTTGTAATAAGTCCGCCAGGATTGTCGCGCAAGTCAATAACAAGATTTTTAAAATTCTTATCTTTTTTAAATGAATTCAAAGCGTCCTGAACGCGCTCTGGAATATCAGGAGTAAACTGAATAAGGCGCATATAGCCTGTATTTCCAATCATTCCATACTTTACGGTAGGAATTTCAATCAGCGCGCGCACAAGCTCCACCGTAAACTTTAAATTTTTACCGCGAAGGATGGTTACCTTAACAGATTCGCCGACTTTACCGCGAAGATGCTTCAAAACCTCATCCATTGTCATGGATTCCGTCGGCTTGCCGTTAACTTCTATAATATAATCACCTGCAAGAATTCCAGCCTTTGCTCCAGGGGTGTCTTCAATCGGAGAAGCCACTTCAACATAAGCAGGCTTGTTCGGCTTTGACTCAACCGGTTTTGAAATGGAAAGCCCTACTCCGCCAAAAGAACCGTTAGTTGTATCTGAAAGGTCACGGATTGTATCTTCATCAAGATAAGAAGTGTACGGATCGCCCAATGAATCCATCATTCCTTTCATCGCTCCTTCATAAAGAACTTTTGGATCCACCTCATCAACGTAGTTCTGAAGGACGAACTGGAACATTGAATCAAATTTATTCAGATATGCAAATTTTTTAGAACTGCTGGAATTTGCCGGCGACTGGGCAAAGCACTGGGAAGAAAATACTGAGATTATAAAAAATAAAAAAAACAAATTGAACTTGTGTTTTAGATTATGCACTGTTAACTCCATAGAACAATTATATCATAAATTTATTTCTTTTTATATCGCATAGCGCGCTTAAAATGTTTAAAAACTCAAGTCATCTGTGTTATAATGTAAGCATGCAAATTCTTCCTATAGCAAGCGGAAAAGGCGGAGTCGGAAAAAGCCTTTTATCAGCAAATCTCGCAATTGCGCTTGGCCAGGCCGGTAAAAAAGTAGTTCTGTGCGACCTGGACCTTGGAGCGTCAAACCTTCACCTTGCAATCGGGCAAAACGTAAAGACCAGAAGCATTGGCACTTACCTTACAGACAAAACTGAATTTAAGGACATAATTGAACCGACAGAATACTACAACGTAAGTTTTATCGCCGGAGACAGCCAGATACCAGGACTCACAAGCCTTAAAGCGGCGCAAAAAGCAAAGCTTCTCAGAAATTTCCGCAGCATAGACGCTGATTTTCTTATTCTTGACCTGGGCGCAGGAACTCATCAGATTATTCTGGATATGTTCCTACAGTCGCCGCAGGGAATTCTTATAACCGCGCCGACAGTAACGGCAACGCTGGACGGATACCTTTTCCTTAAAAACTGCGTATTCAGGCTTATGTATACAACCTACAAAAAAGGAACTGCCGGGCACGAACTCCTTGAGCAGGTAAGAAAAAATTCCCAGCAGATGAAAAGCCTTTACATTCCGCAGATAACCCAGGCTTTGGAAAAAATCGATCCGGAAAACACAGGGCTTTTTAAAGCCAGGATGAAGCAGTTTTGTCCCCGCCTTGCGCTGAATATGATAGAAGACCCGAAAGATGCGGCAAGCGCAAGCAGAATCCGCAACTCGTGCAAGCAGTACCTTGGGCTGGAAATAGAATACCTTGGACTCATGTTCCGCGACCAGCTGCAGGAGAAGGCGCTTTCCTCAAGGCTTCCTGTAATAATTTACAAACCAAAAAGCGTGCTTTCGCAGGCAATCTACAGAATCGCAGAAAAAATATGCGCGGCAGAGCCACGGTATTTTGACAAAGCGTTTTCATCGGCAATTGACACGGCAGGTTCTTTTGACAAAATAAACGACGAGGCCGCCGAAGACTTTGCGCTAAAACTTTCAGGAATCGACGATTTGATTGGAAGCGGACAGCTTTCCACCGGAGAATTAATCGAAATGATTAAAACGCAAAATTACGAAATCACTCAGCTGAAAAAAGAAAATATTCTATTAAAATCAAAAATAGTAAAAGCCGCTCAACAGGGCTTTAAACTTTAAGGACGAAAATATGTTTTTATTTATCAACTATCCTTCCTGGATTCATCCGGAAATTTTTCCGGGAGTTCCTGTCCTAGGACTTTTGCGCTGGTACGGTCTTATGTACATTTTTGCGTTTGCAACGGCATTCGCAGTCTTAAAAAAACAGCAGAAAGAAGGACTTCTTGACTCGCCGGACTACAAAGCGTCAGAAGACGACATTTTTAGCTTTATTACAAGCGGAATCATATTTCTTCTGATTGGCGCGCGGGTATTTTCCGCGTTTGTCTACGACACCAGCGGAATTTACAGGCAAAAACCGTGGCTCATTTTCTGGCCGTTCAACTCCAGCGGTCAATTCACGGGACTTGCCGGAATGAGCTACCACGGCGGCGTAATCGGCGGAATCCTTGGAATGATTTTCTGGTGCATAAGAAGAAAAAAATCTTTCACAAAGTGGAGCGATGCCATGGTAACGGCAATTCCGCTTGGCTACACATTCGGACGGCTGGGAAACTTTTTGAACGGCGAGCTTTACGGAAGAATCACCGCAAAGCCGTGGGGAATGATTTTTCCGGACGCAGAACGATTTTCCGGTTCTCTTGAATGGGTCCAGAACTTCGCAGAAAAAATCGGGCTTACAATAACAGGCTCGCTGGTAAACCTTCCGCGGCATCCAAGCCAGCTTTACGAGGCATTTCTTGAAGGAATCGTTCTCTGGCTGATTTTATGGCTTTTAAGGAAACACAAAAAATGGGACGGAATGATGGGCGCAATCTATCTTTCCGGTTACGGTTTTTTCAGATTTGTACTAGAATATTTCCGCGAGCCGGATGCAGATTTAGGCTACAGAATTGCCACAGACGCTTCCGCTCCGATATACACAAACACATCGCTTTTAAATTTTTCAACAGGGCAAATTCTTTGCTTTATTATGATTTTAGGCGGAATTCTTTACGGTCTTGCAACATTTTTAATTGCAAGAAAAAAGAAACTCAGAGGATAAACGATGGCTTACGAAGTAACGGCAACTCGCCGGCGGCCGCAAAAGTTTGAAGACCTTGCGGGACAGGAGTTTGTTGCAGAAACATTAAAAAATTCAATAAAAACCGGACAGATTGCGCACGCATACCTTTTTACAGGACCACGCGGCTGCGGAAAAACTTCTACAGCCAGGATTCTTGCAAAATCGCTGAACTGCCAGAATTCCAGCGGGCCGACCTGTACTCCTTGCGGAACATGCGAATCCTGCAGGGCAATCACAAACAGCTCCAGCATGGATGTAATAGAAATCGACGGTGCCTCTACAAACTCTGTAAACGACATCCGTCAAATCAGGGATGAACTTATGTTTCCGCCCGCAAGCTCCAGATACAAAATTTACATAATCGACGAAGTCCATATGCTTTCAACAGGCGCTTTCAACGCGCTCTTAAAAACAATCGAAGAGCCGCCTGCCCATGTAATTTTTATATTCGCCACAACAGAGCTTCAAAAAGTTCCGGCAACAATAAAATCACGCTGCCAGCAGTACAACTTCAGGCTTGTCGCGACAGAAAGACTTAAAAACCTTCTTTCCGACGCCTGCCGGGAAATGGACATCCAGGCGGACGATGAAGCGCTTTACTGGATTGCAAAGGAATCAGGCGGCTCTGTACGCGACTGCTACACGCTTTTTGACCAGATTGCCGCATTCAGCGAAAGCCACATAACCTACGAAAAAATACGCGACAAACTTGGACTTTTAGGCGTTGACCGTTTAAATTCAATTTTTGAAGCCTGCGCGCAGGGAAAATCAGAAGAAGTCCTGGCGCAGCTCGACGATTTTCTTCAGTCAGGAATTTCAATTGAACAGCTGATTTCAAACAGCTCCGAATATTTAAGAAGCCTGCTTCTTCTAAAAAATGGAATAAAAAAAGAAAGCCTGCTCGGCCAATCACCGGAAAGATACAGCCAGCTGGTTTTAGACGCATGGAATTCCATACAGACAGAACGCGCGGTTTCAATTTTCCTGCAGCTTTACCGCGACATACGCTATTCGCTTTCTCCAAGATACGAACTGGAACTTGCTTTTTCGCGGCTTTGCTGGCTTACACAATATGTTTCTCCGAGCGAAGTAAAAACCGCAATCGACCAGGCAAAAAATCTGCTTCTAAATGGAAATTCTGCAAATTTTTCCGCGCCGGCTGATTCACCAGAACAAAAAAACTTTTCCCGGAACGAACAAATGCCGGCCGCGCCGCAGCCCGAAATAAAACAGGAACAAACAAATGCGCATCCTTTTGCAGAACCGGAACAGAATCAAACTGCGCCAAGCGGAATGAAACTTTTTTCCGGCCTGATTCAGCAGCAGGAGCCTGACACAAACCCTTTTCCTGATGGCGGAGCCTTGCCGCCTGAAAAATCAAGGCCGAGCCAGAATTTTTTCAGCGGCAGCGCGGACGTTCTCAATGACCCGGAATATTACGACTCTGGAAATCCGGAGGATTCTTCAGACTTCATCGACGATTCAGAACCGGAGCCAGTTTTTTCAGACGAAAACAGGGAAGAAGAAATTGCAAATTCGTACGAGGAACAGAAAAAGGACGAAAACGATGAATCGGAACAGTTTTCTTATGAAGAGGTTCACCGCAGCGATGAACTTTTTACCGCACCGGACGGATTTTCAATCTCAATCGGAAAACTTTTCAACCAAACTGTCGCAGAACTTTCAATAACAAATCCAATGCTAAGCTCGACTTTAATGCAGACCGGAGCATGGACATTGAAAGAAAACAAAATTTTCACGACAATTGAATCGGAGTTTCAGAAAAACACAATAACAAACGGACTGGAACAGTTAAAATCAACATTAAAAAACTTTTGCCATGCCGAAATTGATTTTCAAATTTCCTTAAAAGAAAAAAAAGACCCCGAATCGGAACAGACTGAACTGCCGGTTCAGGTGAAAATTCTTTTGGGCGCTTTTAAAGGACGCGTAGTCGGCGGAAAAAAATAAAAAAAGAGAGTGTAATAAAAACTTTGCCTAAGATAGCGTCAAAGTTTTTATTCACAAGTTTGCGTTGCAAACTTTCTTATCAACTGCCCATTCTCATTTCATTGCGAATGGGCATAAAAAGTCAAATCGAAAATTGAAATTTTCTCGTTGACTTTTTATGGGAGGAAAAATATGATGAATCCATTTGATTTACTAAAAAATTCAGCGGCGCTAAAAGAACAGGCTGAAAAAATTCAGGCAGAAATGGCCGCTCTTACCGCGGAAGGCTCTGCCGGCGGAAAAATGGTTACAGTAAAGCTGAACGGAAAATTTGAAATGCTGGAAATTCATCTTGACCCGCTCTGCGTTGACAACCGCGACATAAAAATGCTAGAAGACCTTATTGTTGCGGCCCACCGCGATGCAATTTCCAACATCCAGGAAAAACTGAAGGAACAGTCAACTTCTTTGCTGGGCGGCTTAAACATTCCTGGAATGGGACTTTAAAATGAGCGTAATCGACGATTTGACCGCAAGTTTTTCAAGGCTACCCGGAATAGGAAAAAAGAGCGCCTCCAGAATTGTTAATCATCTTTTAAAAGCCGACTCAATGTATGTTCAGAATTTTTCAAGGCAGCTTGGCGAGCTTCAGCAAAAAATAAAGCCTTGCGCAGTCTGCGGATTCTGGACGGAAACAGAAACCTGCCCAATCTGCTCAAATCCTTTGCGCGACAAAAATATTATCTGTGTTGTGGAGCAGCCCCAGGACGTGCAGACAATCGAAAGCGCCGGAAATTTTACAGGGCTTTACCACGTTTTAGGCGGAGTAATCGCGCCGCTGGAAGGAATAGGACCTGACCAGCTGAACATCGCAAGCCTTGTAAACAGAATCCAAACCGGTGAAGTAAAAGAAATAATAATCGCGACAAATCCGACTTTTGAAGGCGACGCAACCGCAATGTACCTGCAGAGACTTTTGAACGAACATTCAGACGTAAAAGTAACACGCCTTGCGACTGGAATTCCTGTAGGCGGAGACTTGGAATACGCCGACAAACTGACGCTCGCCCGAAGCTTCAGAGGCAGAACAACGTTTTAGAAATACCGGCTTACCCCCAACTCCAAAAATATGCTCCTGAAAATATTTGTATTGCGCAAAAATTTCCACAGATTTTATAAGACAACCGATATGCCCGGTAAATTCCATGGAATATTCATCGTTTGTAAAAATGTGCCCCGCAGCTCCAAATTCCAGCTTGACCGGCTTTAAAGGATAAGATTTTACTGTTCCGCCAAAAACAAGCCCATTTAGATAATTCTCGTCATATTTTAAAGACCAAGCCGTAAAAAAATCACAAGAAAAAGGGTTGAATTTAAAAAGCTGAATATATCCGCCGAGCTTTAAATTTCCATAATAATCACATTCAGAGCCAGGGAACATAAAATTTTCTATTTTTATGCCAAAAAACTTAAAAAATGAAAAATTAAGTTTCGCATCAGTTCCTAAAGAATTAAAATTTTCGTTTCCAAGCAAAGAAAAATCCAGAACAAGCGACCAGTCTTTGCAAGCCTTGAATTCGTTTGCCTTTTCTGAAAAATAAAATTTGCCGTCATAAAATTGATATGGATAGGCGCTGTTTTTAATCTTTAAATTCTGCAGCACCCATCCATTGATAAAAGCATCCCAAAAATTTGATTCAAATTCAAAAAGCTGCTTGTCATGCTCCTTTTGCATCGGATTTTCTGGATATGCAAAATAAGACAATAAAAGCATTGCAATAAATAAAAACCTCCGATTTTTTTGCATAATTTATTGTCTTACTTCAAGGAATATTCAACAGTTGTTACAACGCGGATATTCTTTTTTTCTTCCAGGCCGACCGCCGCATCATTGATTGAAAAAAGACCTTGAGTCGCTTTTTTGATTTTTCCAACTTTGCTTTTTGAGTCGCGCGCAAACTGTTCAGCCGCGAGCCGCGCATTCTCAGTAGCTTCCGCAATCATTTCCGGTTTTATTTCGTTCAGGCCGGTAAATTCGTATACAACCTTGGAATCATAATCCTGCTGAATAGCAACTCCTTCGCCTGTAAGCTTTAAGGAATCAGCCTGCGCCTCTTTTACAACCGAAACTTTTGAAGTCCGAACAAGGACTGTTTCCTGCGCAAGGTAATTGAAAACCATTTTTTCGTGATCCAGATAAGGATTTACGGTGTTGTCAGTAATTTTCGGAGCCTGAATCGTATAATCTTCTGCCGTCAAGCCATGATTTTCAAGGAATTTGGTGATTATCGCAGTTTTTTTAACGGTCTCAGACTGAATACTAAGCAAATCGTTGCTTCCAACCGTAAAAGTTATAGGCCAGACCGCAAGATCCGCATCAACTTCCCGCTCTGCAAGACCACGGACTGTAACAGAACGATCCTGCTTTACAATTTTTGTCATGCCGGAAGCCATAATCGCCGCCGCAACAACAATCGCCACACACAAAGTAATATGAGCCTTCATAAGTTCCTCCTGCTGAAAACGTGAGTTTATATAACCTTAATTTCGAGTTTTTTTGCAAATTATGAAAGAACGCTCTCGGCAGATTTCCAATTTGCTCAGATGGATTTGGCTCGCGCTACGCCTGTATTAACTCGGGTGCTCCGCACTTTAATTAGTTCAATCGCCAAAAATCTTCACAAATTGCAAATCTGCCTGTGCTTTTATTCTTTTTACAATAAACTCGACATTCAGGCTATATAAATTATACAACAATTAATTCATAATAAAACCAATATTGTTTTATTATTTCTTCAGCTTGTTATAAAGTTTTACAAGCAAACCAACCTTTCCGAACAAAAGCCAGAAAAGAAGCGCAATTACCGCAACCAGCGGAATTCCGCAGATAATCACATAGAAAACCGCGGCTACAAGTCCGCCAAAATACGATATTACATTTGAAACAAAATGACGGAATCCGTTTCCCAAATCCGGCAGCTCAAATCCGCCGCCCTGGGTTGATTTATAAGGCAAACTTGCGTAAAGGCTTATTGTAGAAAAATCAATCTGGGAAGAAAGCCTTTTTAGGCGGCCTTCCATTGATTCAATGTCGGACTGGACAGAATTCAGCTCAGACTCGACTTTTAAAATATCCTGCATTGAATTCGCCTGCTTAAGATAGCCATTAAGTTTTTCCCTAAGGATTTTTTTTGTCGCAAGGCGCGACTGCAAATCGTAAAACTGCTCAGAAACGTCCTGTGTTGAAACATTTTTGTTTTTCAGCGTTCCCAGAGAACCAGCAGAATCCATCGCCGAATCAAATTTTTCAGAAGGGATTCTTACAGTGTAGCTTGAATTTTTTTCGCCGTTATTTGAGCTTGAAATATATCCGCCGAATTCTTTTACCCAGTTTTCAACCGCGGTCTGAGTTTTTACAAGGTCTGTAACTTCTATAGAAACACTTCCGTTGCGGATTAGTTTTCTTTCATAGCCAGATTCATCCTGAGCGCCTGAACCTTCGGCTTCTTCAGAAAAAGAGTTTCCTGAATAATTGGCAGCCATCATTTTTTTAGACATTGCAACCCTGGGCGCGCCGGCACAATCAGCTTCCATAGGAGCAGATTCTTTTACTGCAAAAACATCAGCAACCGCCGTTTTTTGTGAACAGCCGGCAAAAGCGACAATCATTAAACCAATGAATATTCCAATAATTCTTTTCATACTTCTAAAATAAACAAAAAAACAGGAAGTTACAACAATAACAAGTCAAACTCATCGCAAAAAAAAATACCCGAACCCCCGGCACAAAGCGCCAGGATTCGGGCAATCACGTTACTTAAGCTGGGCGGTTTCGATTGCCGTTCCAGAAGAAGTCTTTACAGCATAGCCAAGAACTGCATTGTCTGTTCCATTGCCATAGCAATTACCAGAAGATACATTAGAAACATTTCTAGAAGACGTTTCTGTGTTTAAATCTGTACTCTTAACAATTACACCTTTTTCACCATCCAATGTTTTCTTCCAAAGCCCTATATTAACCTTATCATTTGCACCGCCACTCATTGTACTATCAGTAGGAACAAGAGAAACCTCCCAACCACCCGTAAACACATCGTTCACAGTTCCTTGCATAGTATAATCCATAACACCTGATACAGGAATCACAAGAGAGGCAATTGCCGGCATTTTTGCCGCACTCACATAATAGCTTATATATGGAATTACATAATATTTAGTTACACTACCATCACCCACAACTTTACGTCGTCCCACATCAATATTAATCTGCTCTCCAGTAATAGTGAACGAATCAACAATTACAGAATCTGTTGCTTCATTATATGACGCAGCATATGATGAAAGATATGCATAACATAAACTGCCATCCACATTTGCTGCAATATGAACACTACCATCAGGTCCAGCCTTTACAGTACAGAATTCGCCACCATCGCTAAATATTTTTTGACAATTCCAGCCACCTTCAATACCATTATCTTTTCCGCTTGTAGGATTAGTATTATAACCATACCAGCAATCTGAACCATCATACCACACAGCGACAACTATATCAGTGCTAGATGAAGAACCTGGAATAACATCAATTGCAACATACTGACCAGCAGCATAACCTGTATCATAGAAATAATTACCACCAACCTTATAAGTTATGCCAGATGAACTATTTTCAGAGCCAGAAAACTTCTGCCAATCCACTCCAGCAATTAAACTAAATTTTGATGTATTCGCTTCAAAAACACGTTTTTTATCATTCCCATTATTATTATTGTATTTGTTTGAAATCACCTCTCCTAAACCTTCATTATCCACAAAATTATTGAAATCACCTTTTGAACCAGGACAATTAGATCCAAAGCGGAATCTTATCTGAGACTGAATATCATCATAATACGCCAAATATACAGAAGTAGTATCACCGTGGGATGCCACCGCCAAGCTCGGAGATGAAAAACGAGTTTCTGTCATTGTGTATGTAGAAGGATATGTTCCTTTCACATAGCATTTTTGATTCCCCGGCAAACCAATAGCTTCAAGTCTTAATTTATTCTCGTAGTTATAATTATCATCCATACTATCAGCATCTGTTCCCCAACGACTTGTCATAAATGTAAAACGCCCAGCCAGTGTATCAGTAGGACCACTAGGATATGTATCGAGCCCTGTCGCCGTTCCATACGAATAACCTTTATCATCAAATGCCATACTGATATTCGAGAATGTCGCATAATTTCTCTGATAATTTTTATAAGAGTGGTTAAGCCCATCCGCCATAGAAAAATCAGCAGGACCACTTACAAAAGCAAATCCTATTTTTCCATTCGAAGGATTAATCTTCATAACCGGCTCACTTAGTTTACCACTCATAGGAATGGCCGCATCACTATCAAATTCCCAAACATCAAAGTATATATCATCAGTAAGCAAATGATTGCTCTTTTCTACCGGCTGCCGGTTATACGCATACTTTGCTTTTTGTTCATATTTACTATCTTCTGTAATAGCTTCTTTGTATGAACCACAAGCATTGTTATTGTTCTTATTGTTCAAAGTTTCAACTTCATTTACCAAAACAACATATTCTCCAGAAGAAAATCCTGAGGCTGTTGCATCCACAGTATTATTGTTACCAAGATTAAAACCTTCAAGCTCAATTGAATTTTCCCTGTCAGATATAATGTAGTGTCCCAAAGTCGTTCTAGTATATGCCTCAACAATACTTGTCTTAAGTTTTTTACTCAAGTACGTTTTTACCCCCGTAATATACGGCACAACATCCATTCTGTACGCAGGCTTGTTGTATACGTTGTCTGCGGTGTTTGTGGTGCCGTCTGGATTTACGGCGGATGAGTCAATCTCAGCGGACTTGTGCTTGTCGTTCTTTACGTGGTCAACTGCCATGACTTTAAAGTCTATGTCTGTTCCAGCAATTCCGCTTAATTTTGAGGTGTCTATGCTCAAAGTCCAGTTTACTTTGTGGCCGTTCTGGTCAAAGTAGTCATCTGAAACGTCAAATTTCCAGCCGTCAGCTTCCATTGTGGCGGAAGCTTTCTTCCATCCGTTTTCGTAGAATGCGGCCTGAACATAACCGTTGCTTGTGCCAGCAGAGCCAAAGCCTGCGTCTGTCAGATAATTGGTGAACGTAAAGTTCTGTCCGGTAGCTCCAGCATCTTTGCCGAATTTTATCCACAATGAGCTTAAAAATACGTCATCATAAGCTGTTCCGCGGATTACAATCTTTCCAGAAACTTTAGGGTCGCCGTCGTACAATCCGGTTGTTGAACCAACATTATAGCCGGAAGCTTTTTTCCAGTCGTCCTCAAGCTCAATGTGGCCGTTCAAAAGGCTGTTTTCGTAAAGGCTATTGTCCTCACTGTCATTCCAGTAGAACGGCGAAACAACAACTTTAGGCGCATTTGAATCTTCAATATCCTGCTTAAGCTGGGCGTTCAGAACAGTCCACTGAGAATCTTTTCCAGGCACAGTTTCTTCTGTTGAATCCCAGAAGCTGAACTGGTACGTGTTGATTTTGTCTTCAAATGCGTCAGAAGAATCGAAACTGCTGTTTAAAATCACAAACGGTTCCCTGTTCGCCGCTATTTTTCTTGTGTCAGAAGCATTGAAAGAATCAGTTTTTGGCGAAGTAAGATTTTTTGCAATTCCTGCTTCAGATTCCTTTGAGAAAACATAATAGAACGGAGCAGTTCCGCCAACAAATTCCGGCTCAACCTGCAAGTTTTTCTTGATCGTCCAGCCTTCCGCATCAAGATTCCAAATCTCTGTGCCGGAAGATTTTGTAGTTTCATCCCATTTTGTGGTATCTTCATCCAGCCAGGCAAACACTTTGGACTCATTCTCTTCATATATTCCGTTTGAATTTAAGTCTGTCGCCAGCCGAACCCTTGCAATTCGCGGCGCATTGTTGCTTACAGATGTTTTTACGTAGCCGTGGTTTGAATTTCCTGCCTTGTCAAATACAACAACGTGGATTTCAATCGGACCGTCCGGAATATTTGTTGAGTCAACGGAAGCATCCCATGTGTAGTTCGAACCGCTCTTTGCAAACGATTCAACCATTCCGTCGCCGTCGTCATTTTTTATTGAATTGTCGTAGTTCAAGCTTTCGCCGGAATTATCAATAACCATTCCGTAAACAAATTCCGCCTCTGTATAAGCTTTCGCGCACGCTGAATCAAACGTAACTTTGCAAGAAGCGTAGTCAACCGCGGAGATTTTTCTGTAAAGTCCGCCGATTTTTACAAGTCCGCCCACACGAACATTCTTGTTGTTCTTAACATATTCAGAAATAAGCGTATATTCATTGTCATCTTCGCGCGCAACAGAACTTGCGTGCAGAACCGGAAGCGAATCAGAATTTATATAAACTTTTCCGTTTTCCGCAGTTTTCGTTGTAATATCCGCGCGGTTTTCCTTGTTTGAATCGCCATGGCTTTCCATAGGATTGTAAACTCTGGCTGGATTTTGCGCCGTTGTTTCAGAAGGAACTCGCTTAAAATAGAAGATTACACTCTCATATCCAGAGCCTGCTTCTGCAACCCGGCCTGCCAAAGTAAAGAAGCCGTTTGAGTTCTGCACAAAATTCTTGTCGTCAAGAATTACTCCGCCTGAACCGTAGCCGCCTTTGTACAGTTTTATTGTTCCTAAAGCTTCTTCTTCATCTTTGTTGCGGATGTCAAAGAACTGAGGAGGCGTGTTGTCTATATTCAAGCTGTAATTTAAGTAATTTGTCTTTTTGCTTCCTTCCGAAGCATTGTCCGTAACGGTAATTCTTGCTTCCCAGCGCGAAGTTCCATTAACTGGAATCTTGTAGGTAAGCTCGTTGATGTTTCCGCCGCTTTCTGTTTTATCCAGAACAATGCCTGTATCACCTGAAACAACAGGAGTTCCGCTTGAAGTGTCTATTTCCACAGTGTAATTTGTCGCGCCTTCAACAGCAATTTCTGAAATACCTGCGTTGCTGCTGACTTTTCCAACAAGATACCAGTTTGTGCCGGAAATATATTTGTCGTCCTGGTATTCAACAGATTTTACTTCTGTGTCGGAAGAAGAATTTCCTGAATACTGCGCGATTTTTACAGATTCAAAAGCCGGAACGTCATTGTTCACCGAAATATGAACCGGCTCAGACCATGCGCCCAGAAGCGGACTGTCGTTAGTTCCTGTATCAAGGGCAACCGCGCGCACGTTCAGAACTTTTTTGTTGTTTTCAGAATACAAAAGATTTTTCAGGCCGGAAACTTTCAATGAATAGCTCCAGCTGTTTGTACCTTTTACAAGAACACCTTGTTCATTTGCAGCAGAAGTTGGAATTTTCTCTGGTTTCACCTCAGGCGGACAGCCATCAACGTTAACTCCGTTTTCATAAATTCCGTCGCCGTCCATATCAAACTGAAGATAAACAGCCTGAATACCCTCATCGTCCTCGGCAGTTCCTGTAAAGCGGATTGTACCACCTATAATTACATAGCTGAAATTGTCATTTGAAGAATCCTTTACATTGTGAACAGGATACGTTATTGCAACACGAGGCTTGTCCGCATCAGGATTGTAGCGAACTAAATTTCCTTTGTTGTAGCCAACGTTTCCGGCGTTATCTACAATCTTAAACCAGACTGGAAGATTGTAAATTCCAGAAGAACCGTTCTGATAGCCAATATAGCCATTTTTCATAACAATGTTGGAGCCTTCTTTAGTGTAAATATAGTCAGTTTTTACAGTAAGATTCCATACAACGCTGGTAAGCTCATCAACTTTGAACCACATTGTTCCAAACGACTCGGAATCTTTGTTGTAATCAGCCAGATTCTCTGGATCTGTTATATTTGTATACGGAACAGCATAGTACATTTCCGCAATTCCTGAGTTCGCGCTTGAATCATCAGAAACCTGTCCGCTAAGCACAATATCGCCAGTAAGCTCATCGTTTGAAGAATGATTTAACTTGGAAATCGAAGTCGGCGCAGTGTTGTCAATAATTATTCCCAAAGACATAGTTTTCGGCTTTTCCGCCTTGTCCTTCGCCTCAACTTCGATTGTGTAAGACTTGGTCGGAACTGATTTATCCGTCGGATTCAAGTCAATTGTGTCCGACTCAAAATAATAGTAAGTTTTTCCATCTATGCTTTCAGAAAGCGTTGTCAGTTTGATTGCAGAAGAAGAATCGCCTTTTTTGTAAGTGTATTTCTTTTTAATTTCAGAAATATTTATAGAAACAGACAAATCTTCCTGCTCAGAAACTGTATCATAAGAAAGAATTCTGAATTTTGCGTAACGGTAGTTCACACCGCCAAAAAGCTGGTTGTTGTTCAAATCCTTCCATTCTTCCCAGCTGTTGCCGTCTTTTGAAGTTGCAAATTTAAAGTATTTTATTGTAGGCGGATTTGAGTCAATGCTGAAGCTTATTGCCGAGCAAACTTCATTTTTTCCCTGGTATTGAATTCTAGGGCAAGCCCACTCGTCTTTTGGGTTTGCCGGTTTTGATTCAGCAGAAGTGAACACGCCGTCCGCAGAATCCGTAACTCTAAAGTACAATTTATAGTCGCCGTCAATGTCTGTTCCAGAATATTTGAAAGTCCAGTTAGAGCCATTTAAAGTCGCTTCTTCCCAAGCGGACTCGTCAAGGTTTGCGTAAGATATGCCCGATTTTTTCAGCATTTGAATTTCAATTTTTTTAATTCCGTCGTCATCTGAAATTGTTCCAGAGATTTCGCCGCTAGAAAGCGTTGTGTTTCCGTCCGTGGAAATTGTGCTAAGCTGAATTACCGGGCGGTCAGAATTCTGGTGAATCTTAAGGGCGAGCGTTTTTCCTGCATTCGCACCAGAATCCTGAATTACATTGCCAGCCCTGTCCGTTGCAATAACAATGAATTCTGCTGTTCCTTCGCCTATTTTCTCCGTATCAATTCCAGAAACCTTGAATTTGCCGGTTTCCAGAGAAGTGTCAAAAGTTGCTCCGGTTACGTTTTCAAAAGATGTTCCGCCCGGCTTTTTAACTTTTAACGCCCAGTTCCAGTCTCTGTTTGTGGCAGGCGGATTAAGGTCGTCTACTAAACCTTCTATTGTTATCAGTTTATTTACATCAGAATTTGCCGCCGGCCTTGAATATGTTACCACCGGAGGATTTTTGTCAAATATAAAGTTCGGAAGATCCGTATAAGAAGAATTTCCGGCTACATCTGTAACCTTGATATATAAATCGTATTCTTTTGAATCAAACCTGGAAATATCTATTTCTATTACACCAGAGGCAACTTCAACAGCAGGTGAAAATTCTTTCAGGCCAATCCGTTCCTTCAAGGCGGCAGTTTTGTATATTTCAACAGACTTTACCTTGCTGACTGAATCAGTCGCCTCAAACTTTACAAAAACACTGTCTTTATTCACATAGCCTTTTTCAGGCAGGGCTTGCGCAGGAGGATTTTCAAGATAAATTTCTTTATTTGTAATTAACGGCGCGACCCTGTCTACATTTACCTGAACAGACAGAGGATTGGATATATTTTTAGCTTCGTCAACTGCAACAAGTATTATGGTTGAAGCATTTTCTCCGCCAACATCAACTGTTCCAGAAAAGTTGTTATTTCCAGAAGGCTGAATCGTTGAAATAAGATTTTCTTCAGAGTAGCTTCCTTTATAAAGTTTTATTTCAAAATTATTTTTTTCAGTAACAGGAATTTTTGAATTCGTTCCGTCTCCGCCTTTTAGCGTGAACGAAGAACCTGTAAACCATACATTATCCTGATTATAGACATCACCTGTACCGCCAAGAACATAAGTTTTTGAACCGCCTACTGTCTCACCGGTAATAGAAATATAATCGCTCACAAATACAGGCGGCACATTATCAACCTTGTAGTTTATTTCCAAAGTTTTTTCGCGTCCGTACTTATCTTTTGCAACAAACGTCTTTGTAATGTCGCCGGAATTATTTGTAATCTCTTCTGTAACCCAGGTTTTCTTCGCCGAACAGTCTGTAATTTCAGAAACCTTAGTTTCCGCGCCGCCTGCCTTTTCATAGATTTCAACAGTTCCACTGGAATCTTTTATTTCCCCGGATATTTTAAATTTTTCTTTCGCAAAGCAGCCCGAAGTATATGTCACATCACCTAACTTTAATACAGAAATTTCCGGAACATCGCTGTCGTACGCTATTTTGATGGAAGAATTTCCTCCCGACGGAAATTTAACAGCTTTTCCATTTACATCTGTTACCGTAAACACAAGAGAATGAACGCCATTTCCCAAATCTGAAACATTTATCTGAACATCGGCAGTAGTTGATTTTCCGCCAGTAAGAAGATCCGGTTTTGCAGCGCCATCAACGGTATAGGTTACAGAAGAAACTCCATCATCATCCACAACATTTATAAACAAGATGTCGCTTCCCATTCCAAAAAGATTTTTTCCAACTTTTATCGCATTTTCATCAGTACAAGTAACATCGCCATTGTTGAATTTTAATGTCGGAATATCCGTTTCCTGGCATACAAAAACAGGGTAATCCAAGAAGCCTTCATTTCCTGCCCGGTCTACAGAAACAAGACGAAGGATTATTCCTTCTTTATCCGTAAGTTTAGCTGTATCAACTGTAAACTTAAAGTTGTTCGCAGTAGAATCCTCAACAGAAATTGCATTTTCAGTATTTCCAGTTCCATCGTATGAAAGCTCATGAATAGCCGCCCCGTCAGGAGCAATGCCTGAACCAGTAGCGTTTGCCTTAAAAATCTTAAGAACGGTTGAAACGATTTTATCATTGTCAGAAGAAGTTCCCTGAACTGTAATTTCGCCGTTCACCGCTCCATTTTTATAAACATCAGGAGTGTCGGCATAACCTAAAACAAGCGGCGAAACCTGAGAAAAATCAGGCTTTGGTGCGTCTTTGTCTAAAACAACCGAAACAGAAACTGATGCTGTCTGCCCCGCTTTGTCTTCCGCCGTAAAAGTGTAAGAACCGGAAGCAGAAAGTTCATCTGTTACAAAATCCGCTGACGTCCATTCCTTGTTCGCTCCAGTAACTTTGTTCAAGGCAGAAGAAGTTGCCTTGCCAGAAATCTTGTAGTTACCCTTTACATAATAAATGGAATCGATTTGTTTTGAATCCCCGGATATTTCTATGGAATCAATTGTCGGAGCGTTTTCAATAATCTTTACCTTGCGTTTTGAATCATTCGTTATGACCGAAGTATTATTTGCAGCGTCCGTCGCCCTAAAACATACTTCAACATCGTTTTCTGCAATATCCTTAAAATCAATATTCGCATTAAATGTTTTTTGCGCAGGAATAGAAGTCCATTCAACAGGAGTTTCTCCAGATTTTACAATAGAATATTCCAAAGATTTCAAAGCGTTTTCTTCTTTTACTGTTCCTGAGAATGAATGAAGAGTTGTCTTTGTTTTTCCAATATACGCCTCTACAGTAGAATCATCAATATTTACAACAGGTGGTGTATAATCGGTTAGAAATTCAACAAAATCCTTTGTCTCACGACTAAATCTGTCTGTCACAACGTATTCTATCTTATAATTTACGCCCTCGCCCTTTGTTATTCCTGAGCCAGCTTTCGGATTTCCATTTCCAGACAAATCAACATTATAAGAAATCTTATCTTCCCATGTTCCGTCTGCGTTTACTTTAACTGTGTTTTCACCACGCTTTAAAACAGAGCCAGAAGAAGCGCCATCAAGCTTAAACTGACCGGAAACTGTTCCTTTTACAGTAAAGTCTTTTGCCTGGTAGCTTGCAGTATTTTTTAGCGGATTTGTAAACGTAATTGAAGGCGCGCTGTTGCTTATACAAACTGCGAACGGTTCAAGTTCTGTTTGTTTGCCGTTTATATCCGTTGCAATCATCTTCATTTTGTAGTTGCCTTCGGCAAGAACATTTCTGCCAGAATCCTTTAATTCCTGATTAAATGACCATGAAGTCTTTCCTTTACAGTCTATAGGATTGTTCAAGAGAGAGGTAAAAACGCTTTCCGTATACTTTGCATACTGAATATCTATCGTTTTTATACCGTCATCATCAACAACTGAGCCGGTGATTTTGTTATTTCCCGTCTGATCAAAAAGGTTTTTTCCTACTGCAATGCCATCTTCTGTTGTTACAGTCAGCTCCGCATTGGAAAGATTTACCCGCGGATAATCCGTAAGCTGACTTATTACAAGAGGCTTTCCGTTTTCGTCGGGGTACTTGTATTCGTAGTCGGTCTTGTTTCCGGCGCGGTCAAAAACGGTAAATTTAAGCTCAAGGTTCTTGCCTTCAAAATCAACCGCATTTCCGTTTTTATCTGTTTTTGTATCAATCGTTATTTTTATCTGAGAAGAAGATAAAACTCCGCCGGCGATTTCTGTTTCGCCGCACATAGCCTTCCACGAACCTTTGTCAAACGCATCGTTGTCAGAAACATTGCCAGAAACAGTTATAACATCATTTACGTAACCAACATTTGGTTCCGCCTTTAGAGTTCCCCCACCCCCCCCCACGGCAATTGTTGTCTCGGAGTCAAAAACAACAACGTTGTCCACGGAATTTATCTGAACCTTAGGATTTTCCTTGTCAAAAATAACTGTAATTTCTTTATAGGTTTCATTTGAAATTTCATCGGTTGCATAAAGCGCAACAGTGTATGTATCGCTTTCTTTATTGTTAAAATACGCTCCCGGAACAGTAATAGACCAGTCTTTTTCTGAATTGCTTTTTGTAGTAAATTTGTTATCGCGGTTTGCATACTGAGTCTTATCTCCGTTTACAACCGGCCAAAGCGTAACGTGTCCTTTTTTAGAGCCGGAACGGCTTTCCGCAGTTCCATAAATAACCAAATCAACGGCAGTTCCAGAATTATTCTTTTTAATGTAAACAGTCGAGCCGGAATTTGTCGAACTATATTTTGTTATCTTTACATCCGGCGGCGTAGAACCTGTCTGAACAGAAAAACGATACGCCTTTGAACCATTGTAAAATTCAAGTCCGGCCTTATCGTGACCTTTCAGTTCTATTCCGTAGCACTGCGCGACTTCTACATATTTTGAGCTTAACGTTACGCGCCCGGTATAGTTTGAACCGTTTTTTGTCCATTCACACGGAATTTCTTTATCTTCATTTTTTTCGGCTTCCGTATCCAGAATACGGATTCCATTTTCGTCCGTTTTAAACAAAACTACTTTAAATGAATCTGCTTCCAGAGGCGCTTCGCTCAGACCGCTCTTTGCAAGCAGGGTTATGTTTCCCGATGTAGAAATTTTTCTTTCTTCCCACTTTTTTTCAGAGGTAAAATCAAATGCGTCAAAACTTGTAATTTCATAACTTGGATTGTTCTTTGGATTCAGGAAAAATGTTCCTACAGGCTTTATTTTTAACGCTTTTGTTCCTGATGTTTCCGCCGCTCTGGAAGAATCGTCCGCTCCTGAACCTTCATATTCATCGTCAGAATCGTGCTTGAATTTTTCCAGCGATGACAAAATCGTTTTTTCATGGTCGGTAAGCTCTCCGGTTTTTCCGGCCTGTTTTTTTACAATTTCATAAAGGTCTGAATTTCCAATTGAAAATTTATTATTTACATCCGTATAAATTTCATCTTTTAAATAGTAACATTCGCTTATATTTCCGCGTTCATTAATTACAGCAGAGCCTTTATATGTTCTTGCAGAATCTGAAACAGTGATTTTAAATTTTCTGTATTTTGTGTCTACTACGCTGCCTGCCGCTCCATAAATCTTTTTGTAAAACTGATTTGAATCAGTAAGATTTTCCGTTCCATCAGTGTATTCACCGATTATAATTCCAAGCGAAGGCGGAATATTTGAAAGCTCCCTGTATGCAAGGAACTTATCGTTCTCATCAAAAACCGTAAAAACCAGCTTTGAACCGCTGTCGTTGTCCGTAACCGAAAAATCGCTTACAGAACCTTGAATTTTTATTGTAGCGCCAAAGCCACCAGCTTTTTCAAGCGGAGTATCTTTGTTTTCAACTGTGCCGGGATTCGTCAGGACAATCATCGGGGGAGTATTGTCTATGCGCAGCGTCATTTTGTCTTCCTGCTGCCTTCCGGAAGAATCAGTCGCAACAGCCGTAACAAAATATGTGCCGTCCGTCAACGGATATTTTCCTTTTTCGGAGTCGTATTCATTTATTCTTGCAGACCAGGAGTTCTTGTCCTGCGCCAGCGTAGCCGTAAATTTCTCAACATGCTCCGACTCGCTGTTCTGAAAAGCAAGGGTTACGGATTTCATCGAGGTTTCATCGTGGCATTTTCCGCTTATAACAAAATCTTCTTTTATTACAACATTTTTTGGCGGATATTCAATAGAAATTGTCGGCTTTTCTGTATCAACAGCCTCGCCCAAACCAACATCACAGGCTGAAAAAACAACAGCAAAAAAAGCCAGAAAAGACACAAACGCGATTCTAAGAAAATTGAACTTCATACACATGTTCCCCACAAATAAAGAAAACCTAATCTCTCACTCATCGGTAGAATAATGTATAAACTTTAATTCGCTACAATACCAGTCTAATTATACAAATAATTTAAAGCAAAGTCAAATTCGGTGGAATTCAGGGCAAACGCATTATAAATGTATTCAGCAAAAAACTTGCTCCCAGTCACGGTTTCGTGGTTCAAAATCGAAGATGTCCAATAAGTTCTGAATGTCATTGTTGAACAAATTCTAAATGATTGTAATATATGCATTTAGAATTTCGGGTCAAGCCTATAAATGACAAAAAAGATACTTATTGGACATCCCCTACACGCTGATTGTTGCAAAGTAACTATAGAATTGACCGCTCTCGCGGTCTCAACAATCAGAGTGTTTTTGACCACGAAACCGTTCCTTCGCGCAAAGTTTACTTAAATTATTTATAATGCGTTTGCCCTGCGGCGGAAATTCCGGCCATGGCAATAATTTTTTTTTAGAAAGAAAGCGGCAAGCAGATTTACAACTGGAATCTACCAGCCGATTCTGAGTCCTGTATACACACCAAGGCCTGAGCCAAGGCAGCTTTTCTTAAAGTTCGCGCCCTGCGCAGAAACTCCAAAATCAAATTCCAATACCCTGCAGTTCAGCATAAATCCTGCCTGATGAATAAAAACTTCATTAAGATACGCGGAAGAAAAATTCACGCCGATAACATTAAATATTGAAGTTTCAACAGAAGCTTTGTATTCAACATACGCCTTTGCGTCTTCAGTCCACGGATATTTTACGCCAAAACCAAGAAGCGCGTTGAACCTCATCCAGTTTCCAAACGGCCGCCACGCAATTTCCGCGCCAGTCCTGAACGGTCTGGAAATCCAGTAGCGTTCCTTGCCGTAAACATTTTCGCCGGAATCAAAGGTCAGATTTTCGCCCTCGTTTTTCATCATGTCAAAAATGTCATCCGCGCCATAGCGCATTTCCACAGATGAATACATGATGTTTTCCATGCTTCCCGGCACAATCGGCAGACGCATATACGCCCTTCCAAGCAAAGTGTTAAGAATCTGATGTTCAATAGAAGTTGAAAGGTCAAATCCGACTGTATAATCCATGTTGTTAAAGCGCATCAAATCGCTAAAATCGCCGTCAAAGACAGGTTCAAGCGGCATGCAGGAATTTATTTTATACCCAATGGAAACCGCCGCCTCAAGCGCTCCGTCACTTTTATTCAAGAAATGCGAGTCAAATTTTGTAGTTTCCACGTGGAACACCGGGAAAAACACAGCCGGCCCTACGCTAACCCTGAATCCCTTGATGTCAAAAGCGACATCAGTCTTTGCATAGGCAAAAAGGTTTGAGTCAAGGTTTCCGGAAACCGAGATTTTTTCGTTCAGCTCGTTGCCGTAACCCAGAAATTCAAACAAGTCCTTAGAAATAGTTCCGTTCCCGGAAGTTTCTATTCCCGAGGACAATCCCACAGAAACACCGTTCTTTAAGTTAAGATTCATAAAAAAATCAGAAAGGAAGATAATGTCAAAGCTTAAGCCTTTTTTGTCAATTTCATCGGCAATTTTCCTAAGGTCAATCTCCAGCTCCTTTTTCATAAGCTCGGAAATGGCAAAATAATTGTTGGAAAATCCAACATCAGCGTCAAAACCGATTTCAAAAATGCGGCGTGGAATATCAATCCGTTTTTTTTTCTTTTGGCTTTACGTCTTTAAGCTCCGCCTCCGCATCCACTACAGAATCTTCCGCAAGCGGGTCAGAAATATCAGCAGCGGCAGAAAGCTCCGTGTCTTCCTGGCCTTCCAGCGAACCGGCCGCAAAAGCGGAGTCATCCGTTTCCGCGGAAAAAACAAAGGCCGGCAATAAAAAAGCAAACAGAATTAAAACAATCTTTTTCATATCAGTCTCCGAAAATAGTAATTTTTCCGTGCGTACGGATTTTTACCGCAAGATTTACCTTGAATTCCGCATTCCGCGAAATCTGCAAAGTTCCATCTGGAAAACTTGCAACTATGCCCGGCTTGAACGGATATGTCCTAAGCATAGCCTTTACGTCTTCCGTATAGATTTTTTCATTGCCGCTTCCCATAGAAAGTTCATAAGAAGGTCTTTTTAGTCCAGCCAGCTTTGTGTCAAACAGAATGTCGCCGCTTTTATTGCTTTGACCATAACTAAAAAGTCCGTTGTCAATATTGTAAATCAGCGTAGCAGATTCAATCAAATCAATATATTTTTCAACATCTTCAAGAGAAGTCGCTTCTCCTCTGTCGAACAAATCTTCACCGGGATCTTTTTTAGCAAGCTTCAGGATATTCACTTTTGTTACATTCCCATCTGCATCAGGCGCATCCAGACTCAGCGCAAGAGGAATAACAAGCCGGGCAGAAATCTTTATGGAAACCGGAGCATCTTTATTTTCAGATTTCAATCTTTCGTAATCAACCTTTGAGATTTCAACAGTGCCGTCCAGACCGCCCAAACCGACATCATAGACAATCTTCGGGCTTTCAGACTTGCTGCTGTTAAAAAGGGGCGCAATATCTGCATACCCCGAAGAATTTTTCTCGGAAAATTCGCTTATAACAACGCCGTCCTTGTCAGTCTTTATGATTTCAATATCATTTGTCTTTATTATTCCACCGGATTTAAGCAAATCTTTTGTTTCAGTAGAAGTTTTAAGAACAATATTGCCAGTAAAGCCCATTCCAGAAAGAGAAGCAAGATTCGGTTTCTGAAAGTACAAATAAAGCGGAAGCTTCTCAAACTTTATGTTGTCAATAAATTCAGACTCGTCGCCAAGCTCGTCTTTCATAGTTGAAAAAAGCTTGTCAAAACTAAGCTCTGTGTCTTCCTCGCCTTTTATTTCAGAGCCTTCCGGCGTTTTTATCTTTACGCTTAGCCAGTCAAAGACAGGTTTTGCAGAAACAGAAATTTCATATTCGCCGTCCAAATCCACATTTTTTAAAACCGCATAATTATCCGGCATCCCTTCATCGCGCGGAAGAATAAGTTTTACGTCAAAATCAAGCGAATCCTTCTTAGGCGAAACAGGAATCCCTTTGTCTTTTGGAGAATAACTGGTGAATGTCTCGGATTTTTGCGGCAGCATGATTTTCCTTGAATCGCCGGTGTCATTTATTTTTAGCAGACCGGAACCTATTTCCATAGAAATCGTGTTGTCTCCGTCGTTCCCTTTAGGCAATGTGTTTTTGTAGGAAATTTCAAGGCCGCTGTTCACAAGCGTCATTTCTTCAACGTAATCTTCCATGCCGCCGGAAAACGGAGTTTTCTTTGAAAAGCTCAGCATATCCGCCTTTGAACTTAAATCCAGAACCACATAGCTTGCCTTTTGAATCCTGCAGGCGGTTTCAAGCGTAACCTGCGGCTGCTCGCCGTTCGGGAACACAAGGGTCGCGTCGCGGCAGGAAAAACTTATTCTGTCCTTAAAAATAATTTTTCCGGAAGAATCGTTTTCCTTTGTAAATACGCTTTCCGCCAAGTCCATTTTTTTCCGGATAAAAGCAGTGCTGTCTTCAACTGAATCAAATTTTGCGGTCGGAGGCAATTCCAAAGCCCCGGAAATGCTTCCGGAATCAGAAAGTTTTGCCGTAACGCCAGTCCAGCCGTCCGGCTTTTTTGAGACAATTTCCAGCGAACCAGAGGCAATCTCGCACTTTACAAATGTCTCATCAGTAGAAATTGTCACATACTGTTCCACATCGCCCGAATCACCGATTTCGTCCGTAAAACCTGTGATTTTTGAAAATTTCGTTCCGGGTGCAAATTTTGCGTTCAATGCATAGTTATTTACTGTTGACGGAGTTCCGCCAGAAACAGTTCCGTAGATTTTCAGTTTAAGCTTTTTGGTAATTGTCTTTGTTCCCAAATCAAAAAAAATGTCTTTTCCGCCGGACGCAATATCAGAGCCGGACGCAATATCCACATTGTCCACCCTGGAAAGCAATTTTCCATCCTCTGACAAAAGCTCAAAAGTAAAGTCTGTAGAAAAACCAGGTGTCGGAGTTCCATCTGTCCTGATGACTTTTAGAACAATTCCGCCAGAATAAAGCGTAGCCGTCTTAAAGTCCGGCTTATTGATAGTTGTTTTAATCTCATGGGCCGAGCCTGGAGCAATATCGACCTCCGGAATCGACAGGTTATCGATAATTTTTATAGTTTCATTTTCAAATTTTTTGGAAATGTCAGGAAATTTTATGGTTGTAGTCTCAATTTTTTCAGAAAGGTTCGGAATCGCGATTTTTTGCCCAAGGGAAATGCCTTCGCCTTTAGAATTTAAATCAGAAAAATCCATTTTTTCAAGATATGCGCCCACATCAACAGGAATTTCCGCAAGCGTCATATCAACAAGATATTTCTGCATCGGCTTTTTGTTCGGCACATTGTTAGAAGGCGGATTGTAATCATAAACAGCATACTTAACACCGCCGGAGTCAGACTTGCTGACGTACTCCTGAATTTTTTCAACCGACATATATTCAGAAAGTGATTTTTTAAATTCACCGACAGTAAAAGAATAAGTGGCATCCGTTACGACAGAAACTTTTTCCGGCGTTTCGAAATTGCAAGAAAAAATAAAAGATAAGAAAACAGCAGTTGCTGGCAATAAAAATTTCTTCATAAATCTCCCTGAACCAACAGCGGCACAAAGCCAGAATGTTGCCTGAAACTTTATGCCGCAAATCAGATAATTATTTTTTTAACAGCGCCGCAAACGGATTGTAACTCATTCCGTCGTCGCTTCCATAGCTGCGGCCGCCGCCGCGCTGACCAAATTTTTCGTTTCGATGAACAGTTTTTCCAGAATCAGGCTTCGAACCTTTTTTTACAACAACGACCTTTCGCCTTTCGCCTGTTTTTTCAGAAGAAGACTTTGCAGAGCCAGACGAGACGCCGCCAATACGGTTTGCCGCATCGCTTTTCAAAGAAAGACTAATACGTTTTCTGTCTTTGTCAAGTCCAATAATTGTAAATTCGAAAATATCTCCAACTTTTACAACTTCCATTGGGTCAGAAACGAAATTATCGCTCAGCTCAGAAACGTGAATCAACGCTGTCTCGTGCAAACCGATGTCTACGAACGCGCCAAAATCAACAACGTTCTTGATTTTTCCGGTAACTTTCATTCCTTCCTTAAGGTCCTCGAACTGGACAACGCCTTTCTGCATAATCGGCGCTGGATAACCGTCGCGCGGGTCGCGGTTCGGCTTCTGAAGCTCATCAATGATGTCATTCAGAGTTGTCTCGCCAATATTGTATTTTTCGCAAAGCGTTTTTCTTGTTTCATTGTCGATTTTTCCGCCCGCCTTTACAACCGGCAGAACTTCGCGCGCAACATCGTAATTTTCAGGATGAACCCAGGTGTTATCAAGAGGGTCTGCGCTTTCCGCAATCTTCAAAAATCCCGCGCACTGCTCAAAGGCCTTAGGACCTACGCCAGGAACTTTCTTCAATTCCTCGCGGCTCATGATTTTACCGTTTGCGTCGCGGTAAGCCACAATTTTTTTAGCCGTGGAAGTATTGATTCCTGAAACATACTTTAAGAGCATATAAGACGCTGTGTTCAGGTTTACGCCGACATTGTTCACAACAGAACCTACAACTTCATCAAGCTGCTCCGCGAGCTTTTTCTGGTTTACATCGTGCTGATAAAGTCCGACTCCAATCGCCTTAGGGTCAATCTTTACAAGCTCCGCAAGAGGGTCCTGAAGGCGGCGTCCCATTGAAATCGCACCGCGAACCATTACGTCCAGATCCGGGAATTCCTCCGTGGCAACAGGGCTTGCAGAATAAACAGATGCGCCAGACTCATCAACAACCGTATATTTCACATCAGAATCAGCATAGTTTTCGCTTATAACCTTTGAAACAATCGCCTGGACTTCCTGCGAGCCGGTTCCGTTTCCAACAGCTATAACCTGAATATCATACTTGTCAACAGCGTCGTTGATTGCCTTGTACGCTCCCTCCGGATCCTGTTCCTGAAAAATCTTGAAGAATCCAAGGTATTTTCCGGTTTCATCAAGGGCGGCGCACTTAGTTCCGTTTCTGTAGCCAGGGTCAACGCCCAGAACGCGGCTTCCCTTGATTGGCTGTGTCATCAGAAGATTTTTTAAATTTTCGCTGAAAATTCCGATTCCATGCGCGTCCGCCTCGTCGGATTCATTCGAGCGTATTTCGCGCACAACCGCCGGAGAAAGAAGACGTACAATTCCGTCCTCAATCGCTTCCTTATGATATTTGTTGTGTGTATCAGTCTTTTTAGTTATCAGGTCAATCGCCGCGTCAACATCAACATCGATTGTAACTTCCAGAGCGCCTTCGCGTTCAGCGCGGTTCATCGCAAGAATTCTATGCGGCTTCACCTGATTAAGCGGCTCGGCATAATCCCAGTACATCTGGTAAGTGCTGGTTTTCATCGCCTGCTCTTCCGTCTGGCCTTCCGGAACAATTCCTTTTGACTTTATGCTGCCGGTCGCCATGTACAAATCGTGGATGGCAGTCCTGTTTTCTGAATCCTGGCTTACGCGCTCCGCGATAATGTCTTTTGCGCCTGCCAACGCGTCTTTTGCAGTCTCAACATTAAGCGCAGAATCCTCCGCATCTGTCTTTACATATTTTTCCGCTTCTTTTTCTATAGAAGAATCATCCATCACAAGCATTGCATCGGCCAAAGGCTCAAGACCTTTTTCCTGAGCGACCATTCCGCGGGTCTTCTTTTTCTTTTTAAACGGAGCCCACAAATCCTCCAGCGCAGCAAGCGTCGTCGCCGACATAATCGCCTCGTACAACGAATCCGTAAGTTTTCCCTGCGCAAAAACGCCCTTCACAATCTCAAGGCGGCGTTCTTCAAGATTTTTATATGACTTGAACAAATGATCACAATCACGAACCTGAACCTCATCAAGGTTTCCCGTCTTTTCTTTTCGGTAACGGCTGATAAAGGCAATCGTACAATCTTCCTGAATCAAACTGATAACCGCGCTAACTTGCTGAATGCGAATATCAAGCTCTTCAGCAATCTTTTTCATAATCTCAACTTCATTGACGTTCAATGCGTCAATTGCTTCTTGTGTAAATTCCATATTAATACGATTTTAACGTAATTTTTTCACCTAAGTAAAGATTTTGTGTTATAATATTTTAAGTTTCGGGAAAATAAATGGGTAACCTAGTTGATGAAATCTTAAAAGGCCGAAAAACATTTTTTATTGCTCCAGACAGATCGTTGTTTCCACAGACATATCTTGAAGAATACATTACGCTCGGATTCGAGTGCTATTTTATAGACACAGATATTTTTCTTCCTATAGAAATAAAAATCGAAATAATACTTTCTGTATTCAAAGATTCAATTCTTTTTTTTAACATCGACGCTCCACTTCAGGACAACTCATGGCCGCGGCTCATAAGCCATCTGAAGGAAAAATTTCCAGAAGCCCGATTCGGCGTAACTTATTCAAAACGACAGAGCCTGGCAGAAAAAGCGGCAATTGAAAAACTGTACCTTTACACGATTGGAATCAACTGCGGCTGCATACAGTTTGAATACCAGAAAAAAAATAATTTTAAGCTGATTGAAAAAGTTCTCTACGCAAACCAGGCGGCAGGACGAAGAAAAAATGTACGCGCCGTCTGCGCAAACAACTGCAAGGTTCAGTTTGACTCAAAAGAAAACAGTTCGATTCATGCAAATCTGAACGACATAAGCATTTCGCATTTTTCGCTTACACTTCCAGAAGGAACAGTGGAAATTGCGCAGTACGAAAAAATCAAGGACATAACATTTACAATAAAAGGACTCCGGTTTCATTCAGACGCAATTCTTTTTATGAAGCGAACCAAAGAAGACGAGACACTTTACGTATTCGCATTTTTAACAAAATCAGGCCAAAGAGGGCTGGATATTACAGAGAAAAACCTGCTTGTTCCAAAAATCTACGAAATAATGGTCGACAACTGCACTGAGCTTTTAGACAAACTTTTTAACGCGGCAACGCAGCAAAGAAAAAATTTCCAGAAACCAAACCTTGAAGCCCTTTCAGACCTTAGCGCCCTTATGGAAGAAAGCGAAAACAAACACTAGTTGATTTTCCACCTGTTGTTATCACGGAAAAAACGCTTCGCATTGACTTCAAGCAGACGTCCGTCGTCGCCAAGCATCTTTATCATATTTGTAATCAAATTGACTTCTGAAATTTTAAAATTCGTTCCGTCGTAGTAAACATGAACGCCTTCCGCCGGAAGTTTCTTGCGCGCCTCGCTATACCAGTCAAACTCATAGGAAAGACAGCAAAGCAGACGTCCGCACTGACCGCTGATTTTCATTGAATTCAAAGAAAGATTCTGGTCTTTTGCCATACGTATAGAAACCGGACGCAGCCTGTCGCTTATTCCGTGGCAGCAAAAAGGCCGGCCGCACGCGCCAAGACCGCCGATAATCCTTGATTCATCACGAACGCCAATCTGACGCAACTCAATCCGCATTTTAAATACGCTGACCAAATCCTTTACAAGTTCCCTGAAGTCCACGCGGTTTTCCGAGCTGAAAAAAAACAGCGCCTTCGGCTCGTCAACAAGAAAATGCACGGAAATCAACTTCATATCCAATTTATGAAGCGCGACCTTTTCCTTGAACACAGAAAACGCCTCTTTTTCCTTACCGTTGTTTTCCGCCTCTTTCGCCAAATCTTCCGAAGTCGCCTTGCGTTCAATGACAACAACATCCGAAGGCTTTATTCCCATCGGCTTTTTTGAAATTCCTATGAATTTCGCCATATCCTTGCCATATCTGGTAGGAATAATAACCTTTTCGCCAACACGAACGTCTATTTTCTTTTCGTTTCTTGCATAAACTGATTCGCAGGAATAATCAAGCTTCAGCACATAAAGCGGTGTGTCAAAAACATATTCCTCGCGGCTTCCATCACCGTCATCTTCCAGAGAGGAAAGATTTTCGTTTTCATCTATATCTTCTTCAAAAATATCACTCATATTTATTTAAATTAATTATACCTTATTCCGCCAAAAAATCCACAAGCAAACCTTTAATCTCTTCAATTTTTGACAGCAATTTTAATTTATCAGCATGCTTTTGAAGAACCATCAACGCAAGCTCATCAAGTTTTTTGTCTATAACCCGGATTCTGAACAGCGGATCAACAGGTCTTTTTTCCTCAAAATAAACTGATTTTCTATGGGAAACTCCCAGCCTTTTTCTTGTTTCAATTTCGTAATTATTTTTTTCTATATACTTTATAAACTGACCCACAGATTTTCTGAATGCGGCGACATTGTTTTCATTGGCCGAATTAGCCAGCGCATCCGCCGCAAAATCAACGGCATCTTTCAAATAGTTTACAGCCTCTTCAACAGAAAAGCCGGCAATTTCAACCGGAAGCCCGGAGTTTGCCAAATCAAAAATCTCCTCCTCTTTTTTCATAATATTTGAAAAAGAAGATTTTTTTGTCTTTTCGGATTTTAATTTATCCTGCTCTTTCTGCGCTTTCTGGGAAGCGGCCGAGGCGGCGGAAAAATAAAGCGATGAATTCAATACATCAAATTCGCCCATTAAAAAACTGCCTTGTCACGAATCGCCTTTTGCTGAAGGAAATATTTTTTAGACTCCTCAAACCGCTCTTCATCTGCAATGGAAATACAATGCCCCTGGAAAATAACATCTTCTTCCATCTGGACTTTTTTTGCGATTATATTCCCGATAACCGCAGAAGAAGAAAGAAGCTTTACGCCTTCCGCAACAGAAATATCACCCAGGATGATTCCACCGACAATCGCAGACTTCGCCGTAAGATTTCCGCGGATTTTTGCCCTTTCGCTTATAATAACAGCGCCATCCGTATCAATATCACCGTCAATGTCGCCGTCTATGCGGATAAAACCGTTGATTCGCAAATTTCCCTTTATAAAAGATCCGTTTCCGATTAACGTATTTATTGAAATATCATCTGAACGAAATGCCATATATTCCTATTTAGAAAACTTAATGTTAATGTATTTTACAGGATCTACTACATCCGAACCGATATGAACCTCGTAATGAAGATGAGGTCCTGTTGTTACACCGGTATTGCCGATATAGCCGATAACCTGACCCTGATTTACAAATTCACCCTTTTTTACGCGGGTCGCGCTCATGTGGGCATATCGGGTATACATACCGTGCTTATGACGGATAATAATATTTATACCAAAACTTGCATCGTAGCCGACTGTTACAACCTGGCCGTTTGCCGTAGCCATAATAGGGTCGCCGGAACGCCACGTTGAAAAGTCAATTCCCTTATGAATGTACCACTGCCCCGAAATCGCATGAATATTCGGACCGAACTGCTGCGAAATATGAACATTCGGATTGTTTACCGGCCAGATGTTAGGAATTTCGCGGAACAGGGAACTCTGGTTGTCGAGCATTTTTCCAATCTGCTCAATCGGCTGAACCGCTTCCTCCAGATAAGCCGTAAGGGAACGGACATCGGCTGTTTCATTAACCGAGCCGCCGGAAGAATCATTTGAGCCAAGCAAAGACATTAAATCTCCGCCCTGAATGGAAGCCTGCGAAACATTATTGTTTCTGTTAAGTCCTAAAAGCGAAAGCGACTGGGAAAGAGAAGACTGAAAGCGTTTTGCCGCCTGCAGAAGGTTCGTGTTTTCATCGCGAAGCTCGTCCAGGCTCGCAAGGGTCTCGCGGTTTTTGTTCACCAGACGGGAAATCTCCGTGTTTGAAAGAACAGCGCGGCGGTTAAAATAGAAGAATGATGTTACAATTCCAACAATCAGCACAAGACCGAACGAAAGCGCAAAGACATTCGTCTGAATATTTATAACCTTGCTCTGAGAATGCGGAACAATCATGATTGTAAGCTTACTGTCGAAAACCTTAAAAAGCCTTGCAAAAAAAATTCCAATCGCCTTAAAAAAAGAAACAAATCCATTATGAACGTTCGAGGCAATCTTTTTTTCAATGTTTTTATATCTTTGTGTTCTTGCCAAATTATTCTCCGTCAATATTTACAAAAAAAATACTACGCGATTTTTTAGTATAACAAGTGAGCAACTTGCTGTCAAATTTAATGTCTGGAACATTTAGTCCAAATGTCGAATTTTTATTGAATCAACAAATTCAACATCCGGACTATTTTACTTTAAAGTTTGACAACTAAAAAAAACTATATTATCTTTATCGGTATAAACGAACAAAAAATGTATCGTTTTATTTAGACATTCCTGTCTACAAAAATAATCTTTTGGAAGAAAGCCATGCAATTTTTTGATACTCACGCTCACATCGGGCTTATATACGATGACCCTATCGAACAATTACGCGTTATTCAGCAAGCCAAGATTGCCGGAGTAAGCCGTATTGTCAGCATTAATAATTCCCTGCACGATTTTGCCAAAGTTTATCCTCAAATAAAGGCTATTCCCGGCGTTTACCATGCGGCAGGAGTCGCTCCGTCCGAAGTGGCAAATCCGGGCAAAGATTACGTCAGTAAAATAGAAGAATATCTTAAGCTTCCTAACGTAATCGCCGTAGGAGAAACCGGGCTTGACTACTACAAGCAGTTCGGCGACAAGCGTTCTCAGATTGAGCTTTTTATCACGCAGCTTGAGCTTGCGCAGAAATACAACCTTCCGGTAATAATCCACAACAGAAACGCCGGAAAAGACCTTCTGGACATTTTAAAGGAAAGGATTCCTGAAGCGGGAGCAATCCTTCACTGCTATTCAGAAGATGCAGAATACGCAAAAAAATGCCTGGACATGAATATATGGTTTTCTTTCGCAGGAAACTTAACCTATAGGAACGCAAGAAACCTTCATGAAACCGTGCTGAACATTCCGCACGAAAGGATTCTTATTGAAACGGAATCGCCGTTCATGATTCCTGCCGAATACCGAGAAAGAAAGCGAACAATGCCGGCATACCTTCCGTCTACGGCAAAATTCCTTGCGGAAATGCTGGAAACCGACCTTGAAGAACTGAGCGTCCAGCTCTGGAAGAACAGCTGCAAGGCATTCAACCTGCCGGAAGAATAAAATGCTATATCACCCGGTAAAAATTGGTCCGATAGAACTTAATGGAAATCTTTTTCTTGCGCCGGTCGCAGGTTACAGCGACCGGTCGTTCCGCTCAATATGTATTGAAAATGGAGCGTCGTTCACTTATACGGAAATGGTTTCCGCGGAAGCGCTTACGCGCAATAATTTAAAAACAGAAATCCTTATGCGCCGCGCAGAAAACGAAAAAGTCTATTCCGTACAGATTTTCGGCGGAGAGCCGGAACGCATGGCGGACGCCGCCCAGATTGTGCTTGAAAAAACGCACTGCGAATGTATAGACATAAACTGCGGCTGCCCGGTTCCTAAAATCGTAAAAACAGGAGCAGGCTCGGCCCTTACGCAGAATCCGCAGATGCTTAAAAAAGTCGCGGAAGCCGTAATAAACGCAGTAAAAGGAAGAGCCGCCGTAACCGTAAAAATCCGCTCCGGATGGGACCAGAAATCCATAACGTTCAAGGAAGCCGCAAACGCCGCTCTGGAAGCCGGAGCAGACGCAATAACAATGCATCCGAGGACAAGGGCGCAGGGCTACGAAGGTAAATCCGACTGGAACAAACTTTCCGAGCTTGTAAAACTTGCAGAGGGCAAAGTTCCTGTATTCGGCTCAGGTGACCTTTTTACCCCGGAAGACGCAAAAAGAATGATTGAAGAAACCGGAGTCGACGGAGCGATGTTCGCCCGTGGAGCAATGGGAAATCCGTTTATTTTTACAAAAACAATCCAGCTGCTTACCACAGGTTCGTATGAAGAAATTCCGGTTTCTGAACGGCTGAAGACAGGCTTCAAGGAACTTTCACTCCTTGCCGCGGACACGAACGAAAAAAGCGCCTGCATGGAAATGAGAAAAAGATTCTGCGCCTATTCAAAGGGAATTCCCGGCGGCGCGGAGCTAAGGCAGAAGACAGTTCACGCATCCACAGCAGATGAATATCACGAGATATTTGACCCTTACATAATTTCGGGATAAAATCAAAGAATGAGTTTTCTACAAGCAATTTCTGAATTTTTTGAATCGATTTTTAATAAAAATTCTCCGGAAGTTCAAAAAAGGATTCAAATGCGCAAGCTTGAAAGCGAGCTTCGCGCGCAGGAACCAGCTATTTTCAAGAACGGAAAAGTTCTTCCCAATTTCGCGGAAGCCATAAGAATTCTATATATAAACACAAAGCCTCTGGACAACCTGTTTTCTTCCACAATATACAGCACAGATGTTCAAAGAAACCTGCGTTTTGAAAACCAGCTTGTGCTCACCGGATTTTCAAGGCAAAACCAGCAGCTGGTGGAATCCCTGGAATACGAAAACAGAAAAAATGAGCTGGAAAGCAAATCCGCAATGACAACATCGCAAATTTTTGACCGGCAGCATAAAAACCTTGAAAAAATTCTGCACGAACTGAATTCAGAACCGTTTAAAAAAATAGACATCGACCTAAACGCGCTGCACCAGCTAGGCGACTTCTGCCGGTTCAACTTTGTAACAATCCTACAGATTTTCGACCCGAATTTTATTTCCGCAGACCTAAGGTATCATCCTACATACCTTGAAATTTCCGTTGAAAAAATACAGAACATTCTGGAAGACCTTTATTTTATTATAAAAGGACTGAACATCACCACAAGCACGCTGAACGCAATTTCCGCCCTTGCGACGCTAAGATCCGGGGATTCCGGAAATTCCAGGGAAGAAGAGCTGGAAGACAACCTGAAAAAAATCGCATTTGTAATCAGACACATAATTTCCCCGGAACGCATACGCCTTCTTATATGCTACGCAAAGGGCGACCTGAACTACGAGCCAAAATCCGCGGCATACAGCGGCTCCGCGCGGAAGCACTTCGGAGAAATGATTCAGTCAAAATTTAAATCCGACGAGCAGCGCATAAAAACCGAGATGAAGGATGAAAAAATCAACAACGAGCTTCAAAATCTTTTTGGAACAACAGAACTTTTAGAGCTGGCCGGATACAACAACGAAACAAACGCCAAGCTTCTTGCGAATTCCTCGGTTTCCTTCGCATGGATTATGCCTATGAGGATTCTGAAAACATTCGTATCGATTTATATCTCAGACTCAATACGATCGCTTTTAAACGACCTTATCGTAGAAGGATTCTTTAACAATCCTCAATACAAATCAGACTTTGCATCCGATGTTTTCGCCGCGCTGGAAAGCTCAAAAAACATACAGGATTTTGAAAATTCCTTTTCAAACGGAGAAGCAAATTCAACCGCGCTGCTGGAAGGATTCATACACGATTCGCACAATGACCCAGAATTCTTCAGAAAACTGGAAAACATGGTTTTATCAATCAACGAACAGGCAAGCGAAATCATCTCGCGAGAGATAAACAATATACACAGGCTTTCAAACCACATCTCAGGTCTGCTTCAGGATTCAAAAAAACCGACCAGCGAAATCATCTCAAACCTAAAAGTCCTGATGATGTCGTCAAGAAACCGCGACAACACCGATACTATGGAAGAACAATTTCCAAAATGGCAAATATTCTTTGATATAATGAAAAATTATGCTATAATTTCTAATTAGACCCACATTTCGGGGGGGGGGGAGAACAAAAAAGGAAATGGAAAAAAAGACGACAGAACAGATGATTGCTGAATACGAAAAACATATTTACGACCTAGAACAGCTTTTAGATATTTCCCGCTCTTTTTGTTCCACCCTGGAAGGCCCGAAACTGCTGGAATCAATCGTATTTTCGTGCATGGCGCAGATGCGGGTTACAAACGCAGGAATTTTTGTCCTGGATTTGCTGAATTCCGAATATTTTCAGCTGGAAACAAAGCAGAGCGTGCTCGATCAGACCTCAGGCCTAAAATATCAGATTCCTTACACCGACCCTGTCGTAACAACTCTTTCCGAAGAAAAACGTCCTGTAACGCTAGACTATCTTCTTGAAAACAGCCCCGGCACAACCGCGGGAGACATGCTCAAATCCCTTACTCCTACGCTAATTGTTCCGCTCATCCAGAAAAACCATATAAACGGAATCCTGTTCCTTGGGGAACGCTTTACTTTTGAGCCAGGAAGCGACATTTCCTACACAGACTACGAGAAAGACCTTGTTCAGAACATTGCGTCCCTAGGCGCAATCGCAATCAACAACTCCGCGCTGATTGAACGCTCTTCAACAGATATGATGACGCAGCTTAAGCTAAAATATTACTTCTTCAATGTGCTTACGGAAAAGCTGGACAATGCAATGACAGAGAAAATTCCGCTTGCAATCCTTATGTTCGACATTGATTTTTTTAAGCATTTTAACGACACCTACGGCCACGAATGCGGAGATTACGTACTTACGCAGGTTGCCCACATTATAAAAACAGGTCTCCGCGACGATGACCTTGCAAGCCGCTACGGTGGCGAAGAATTTACAGTTCTTCTGAACGACACAAAAAAAGATGACGCGGTGCAGATTGCCGAAAGAATCCGCGCCACGATTGAAAACCACGACTTTACGTTCAATGACCAGCACATGAAAGTAACGATTTCCTGCGGCGTTTCTGTATTCGACCACAAGACAAACCCGATTACCATCGCGGCGCAAATCGTAGACCAGGCCGACCATGGACTTTATATGTCGAAGCACAACGGAAGGAACAGGGTGACTTACGCTCCGCCTTCGCTGGTTTCAACAGACTATGCCAGAAAATAAAAAATCATTTCTTGCAAAAATACTTTTCTCTTTCCTACTTGTTTTTAACCTGAATGCGCAGACACCGAATTTTGACGAGACAATTTACATCCATATATGGTCCGAGCTTGACGCGTACCCGGAACTTGCCGAGGCGCAGAACACAGAAAGCGGAATTTTTGACTATTCTTCAAAACGGCTAAAAGACACAGCGCCGTTTTTAATCAACGGAATGGTTTACGGCTGGAATTTTGTCTACACTCCATACGACAAGACGCGCGGAGTAAAAGAATATCTTGAAATTTCACCTGTAAATCAAATCAACCAGAAAGAAAGCCCGATAACCTACGAAAATCCGTGGATACAGGACAATCTTATCCATATATGGACAAAATATGAGCGCACAAAAAGCCAGGTGAAAAGTTTCAGGGCATGGAAGACAATAAACACGCAGAAAACACAAGGGACTGGAACCGCCCCGGTTAAAACCGGATTTGAAGGAATTTCCGAGGCCACAAAAAATGCAATCCGCGACGGAATACGCAGTTTTTACCGCCCGATTATAAAAAACAAGCCTAAGGAAATCTCAGGGCGCATAATAATCGCAAAAGAGCCAAAAATAGGAATAACGCAGGGGCAGTATTCAGTTAAACTTGATTTTTTTTTAGAAACAGATAGAATTATAAAATACACAATGTTTTAAGGTTGCAATCCGATTAGGGGGTCTAATATGAAGAAAGTATTTGTATTATTGCTTTCAATGTTTATTTTTGCCGGAAATATTTTTGCTCAGTCCGAAGTTTCTGCGCTTCCTGACGATAAAGATAAGATGGATCTTTCAAAAAAAGTCATTGTTCCGGAAGTTCAGCACACAACTGACAAAACTGCAAAGGTTAAAATTGACTATATTCCGATGACAGACGAGGCAAGAATTTATTATACTGCTATGTACGTAACTTATGACTCTGGCGAAGCGATGAATGCCGTACTTGGCTGCCTTGAAGATTTTACAAAGCAGAACAAGTATTATCATTACACTTACTTGGACAGAGACAGAGAACGATATTTCAAGGACGATCGAGGTATAAGCTGGGCACAGTACGTTTCCCATGTAAAATTCACCCGATAGTCTTGCATCAGGTTAAAACAAATGAACATTTCAAACATTATTAAAAATCTGCATCCGCTGGAAATCAAGGTGCTTTTAAAGTATTCAGATAAGGACGAGCTTACATCTGAAAAATTAATCAAAGAGCTTGATTACAAAGAAGGTCATGCGAACCAGGCATTTTCATGGTTAGGCGGAAAGGAGCTTCTTAAGGAAACCGGCCGGGTAGCCCACACCTACTACGAGATAACTGACATGGGCAAAGCCCTTGCAAAAGACGGAACTGTTGAAGAACGCGTTGTTTCTCTTCTGAAAGATTCCGGCGCAAAGACACTTCCTGAAATCGCATCGGCCCTGAAGATTGAAAATAAGGACATAGGCTCTGCGTTCGGGCAGCTTGCAAAAGACGGAATCCTTAAAATGAACGCCGAAAAAAAGGCTGAATACACCGGCGCGGCTCTTCCTGCAAGAATCGCTGTTGCTTCCGGACTTTTAAAAATGGCGGAAAGCAGCACCAACGGCCAGATTGACAAAAAAGACCTTTCAAAAGAACAGCAGGACGTAATTGCGACGCTCGCAAAAAAACGCGGAGCGACAGACAGTCCATTTAAAATCATTGAGCGGGAAACTGTAACATACAAGCTTGCTCCAGAAGCCGCGGAAGTAAAAGCCGCGCTTGAAAAAGCCGGAGTCACAGGAAACGAGATTGGTGAAATAACTCCAAAAATGCTTGCCAGCGGTGAATGGAAGAACGGAACTTTCCGCGGATACAACATTTCCCTGCAGCCGGCAAGAATCATTCCGGGAAGAACAAACCCTTACGTTCAGTTCCTTGAGTCTGTAAAGGACAAGCTCTGTTCGCTGGGATTCCAGGAATTTGACGGTCCGCTTGTAGAAACAGAATTCTGGAACGGAGACGCTCTTTTTATGCCTCAGTTCCATGCGGCGCGCGACATCCATGATGTCTACAGAATAAAAAATCCTACGCACGCAAAATCAATTGAAGAGCCATACCTTAGCAACGTTGCCCGGGTTCACGAAAACGGAGGAGACTCTGGAAGCCGCGGCTGGGATTACAAATTTGACCGCGAATTTACGCGCCGGCTGATTCTCCGCTCGCAGGGAACTGTTCTTTCCGCACATCAGCTGCACAAGGCAGAAGTTCCTGGAAAATATTTTGGAATCGCGCGCTGTTTCCGCTACGACAAAGTTGACGCAACCCACCTTTCGGACTTTTACCAGACCGAAGGAATTGTAATCGGCGAAGAAGTGAACCTTAGAACATTGCTTGGATTTTTGAAAATGTTTGCGACAGAAATCGCAGGAGCGACAGAAGTAAAGTATGTTCCAGGCTACTTCCCATTTACAGAGCCTTCTGTTGAAGTTCACATAAAGCATCCGGTCTTGGGATGGTTTGAGCTTGGCGGCTCAGGAATTTTCCGTCCGGAAGTAACAAAAGCGATGGGAATTGACGTTCCAGTCCTTGCCTGGGGAATCGGAATTGACCGAATGGCATTGATGGCCCTTGGCCTGAACGATTTGCGCGAACTGTTCTGCGAAGACATTGAACGTGTAAGACAAAGAACTGCAAAATTCTAAATATAATGCGCGAGGGTATGGAAGCCCGAAGTTCGGCGGTGATTGAGCGCAGGCGAAATTGCCGCCGAATGAGCCGGACAGGCGAAGGCTGGAACACCCGACGGCGAAACCGCAAGGTTGAGCCGACGCGCCCTTTTTTTATTACTCGTCGATATTCACTTTTTTGATATGCGCGCCTAAACTTCTAAGGCGATCAACAAGATTTTCATAGCCACGCTCAATCTGATAAACATTGCTTATGCGGCTTTCGCCATGCGCCGCCATTGCCGCGATAACCATTGCCATTCCGGCGCGGACATCAGGCGAAACAAGATGCTCGCCATGCAACGGAGACGGTCCGCAGACTATAGCACGGTGCGGGTCACAAAGCGTAATCTGCGCGCCCATTCCAATCAGCTTGTCAACAAAGAACATACGGCTTTCAAACATTTTTTCAAATATCAAGACAGTTCCTTCCACCTGGGTTGCGATAACCGTCATTATGGAGGTTAAATCCGGCGGAAAGCCCGGCCACGGAGAGTCGTCGATTTTCGGGATTTTTGTTCCGATATCCGCATTTGTCTTCATTTCCTGGATTGAAGGGACTTTTATAGTGTCCCCTTCCTGAAGCCACGTAATACCGAGCTTTGCAAAACCTATTTTTAGCGGACGCATATCAAGATTTTTTACACCTTTGATTTCTATGCTTCCTTTTGTTACCGCGGCAAGCCCGATGTACGAACCGATTTCCATATAATCCGGGCCGATTTCAAATTCGCAGCCGTGGAGCTTTTCCGCGCCGTAAATTGTAAGAAAATTTGAACCTATTCCCTGAATTTCCGCGCCCATCGCGCAGAGCATTCGGCACAAATCCTGAATATGCGGTTCGCTCGCCGCATTTGTAATCGTTGTTTTTCCTGACGCAAGAACTGCCGCCATAAGCGCGTTTTCCGTCGCTGTTACGGAACATTCGTCAAGGAAAATATCCGTGCCGATAAGTTTGTTCGCCACAAAAGTAAAATGTCCGTTTATTTTTACCTGCGCGCCAAGCTGCTCCAGCGCAAGAAAATGGGTATCAAGCCTTCGGCGGCCTATCACGTCTCCGCCAGGCGGAAGCATCTCCGCTTTTCCAAGGCGGGCGACCATAGGCCCGGCAAAAAGTATTGACGCGCGGATTTTCTTTGAAAGCGCGGCTGGTATTATGCAGGACTCAATATCCGTTGCCTCTATTTTCCAAGTGTTTTTTTTGAGCAGCGTCGCTTTTGCTCCGAACGACTGCAAAATATTAAGCATAACCGCCGTGTCTTCAATATCCGGCACATTGTGCAAAATCACAGGCTCTTCTGTAAGCAGCGCCGCCGCTATGCAAGGCAGGGCCGCATTTTTATTTCCGCTGGCAGTAACTGTTCCTTTTATAGGAAATCCGCCTTCAATCATATATTCGTGCATATTCTTTCCTGTTATGTTTTAGTAAGGCAAAAAACGGCCTTTTATTTATTTTCGGCAATTTTCCGGGACAGATTAATAAGAACATCGGTCGCGGCTCCCATCTGCTCAAGGCTCGCCCATTCGTATCTTCCGTGGTAATTATGGCCGCCGGTAAAAATATTCGGGGTCGGGATTCCCATTTCCGTAAGCCTTGATCCGTCTGTTCCGCCGCGGACAGGAACAAAGACAGGCTTTATGCCGGACGCTTCGTACGCCGCGACAAGATTTTTTACAACCGAAGGATTTTTTTCAAGTCCAGACTTCATATTTTTATACTGCTCTTTAAAAGATACTTCGTATTTTCCGCCAAAAGAAAGCGCGGCCGCTTCCGCAAGTTTCTTTACCGCGGCGATGCGTCCTTCCATTCCTTCTTCCGAAAAATCCCGCAGAATCATTGAAACGGTTGCCTGTTCAACAGAGCCGTTCATTTCAAGAACCGCATAAAACCCTTCGTATCCGCAGGTTGTCTCAGGACGTTCCCGGACAGGAAGCGACTCTACAAAACGGCTCGCAATGTTCACGGCGTTCACCATTCCTCCGTCGCGGGCGGTTCCGGTGTGCGTTGATTTTCCTGTAAAGGTTACAAGGGCCGAGCAGGCGTTGAAACACTCTGTCTCAAGCTCTCCGATGTTTCCGCCATCTACCGTGTACGCAAATTTTGATTTTATAAGGTTTAACGGAACTTTATCCATTCCGTGGCCTGTCTCTTCGTCGGGAGAAAAAACCACTTCTATTTTTCCGTGCTTTATTTCCGGATGAGATACAAGATATTCTATGCAGGTCATAATTTCTGAAATTCCGGCTTTGTCATCCGCTCCAAGAAGAGTCGTTCCGTCGGCGGTAATTATCGTTTCCCGGTTTTTTGCCGCCTCCGCAAGCGCGGAATCTTTTTTAGGGTCGTGGCGCACATTGCACTGCAAATCAATCGGCGTTCCGTCGTAAGAAGGATAGATAATCGGCTTTACATCTTTGCCGGAAACTTCCTCAACCGTGTCTATATGGGCAAGAAGGCAAAAGGGCGGAACATTTTCAAAGCCTTTTGAAGGCGAAAGATACGCATAAGTATAGCAGTCTTTTGTAACCTGCACTTCCTGAAGCCCCATAACGGTCAGCTCCGCAGAAAGCTGCTTTGCAAGCTCAAATTCGCGCTCCTCGCTTGGAATAATTCCTTTATCCGCTTTTTCCAGATTTGATTCCGTCCAGATTTTTACATATTTTATAAAGCGATTTAAAAGTTTCTGCTGAAAATCCGAATCTTTTTCAATGTAATTCATAAGTCCTCCCATAAAATTTCCGCGTTAGCGGCGAGCCACGGATGGCGAGAATCACAGTTTGAGAAAGCAACGCTTGAGCAAACTGTAATGATAAAAATTACAAGGATGTAATTTTTATCATGCCTCCCATAAAACAAAAATTATTCAAGCCAGCCCTGAAGCGCCCCGATTATGCTCGCGCTTACCGTCGCCGCAGTTTCCGTACGCATTATGCGTTTTCCCATTCCGCAGCGGATGTATCCGTTTTTTTCAAGAAGAATCCTTTCAGTGTCTGTCCAGCCACGCTCGCTTCCAATAGCCGCGATTATTGTGTCAGTTTTTTTTGTTTCATCCTGATTCTGAAGAATTTCCACCAGAGAGCCGGCGGGATTTTTGTTGTCCAGGCAAATTTTCAGTTCTTTTTTTAATGCCGCCGACTGTGAAGAGCCGTTTTCTTCAAGAGCCGAAAGGCATTCCGTTAAATTTTTATGAAGAAACAGCTCCGGAACGCAAGTTCCTCCGGCCTGAACTGTTCCGTCAATCAGCATTTTATACGCTGTTCCGTGCTCCACAAGATTTGACTGCATGTACGATTTTTCGCCAAGCTCCGTGCCGGTAAGATGAACCTGGCTTACCCCAAGGGCCGCCACATCGCGCAAAAGCCGCTTTAACTGAATCGGCCGCGGAAAACCTATTATCATTTTCAAAGGATAAAGGGGCTTTACATCTGATTCAAGGTCTGGCTCAAAAGTAAAAAAAATCTGCCTGTCCTGAATTTTTGAAATTGTGGCTTTTCCGGACTTTCCGTTTATTACACCGGCTAAAAAAGAATCGCCTTCCTTTTTATGAAGAATTTTGATTATATGACCGCCCCGTTCGTCCGAAAAATCCAGAGGCCGGGTCAATTCCTCTTCCTTAAAAAGACAAATATTCATAAAATCAGTTTAACGGTTAGCGGTAAAAATTGCAATTTTTCAATTCCCTGATTCCAGGGCAAACGCATTATAAATGTATTCAGCAAAAAACTTGCTCCCAGTCACGG